>Ga0268299_1000407_pt1 | contig 139884 bp, 101 predicted proteins | sample NOBtaG_FD_193484 | JGI IMG/M metagenome (GOLD analysis project Ga0268299, IMG submission 193484) | Activated sludge microbial communities from bioreactor in Nijmegen, Gelderland, Netherland - NOB reactor | ecosystem: Engineered > Bioreactor > Aerobic > Activated sludge | place: Netherlands...
GCCCTTGTCCTTCCAGGCCAATCCGGCAAAGGTCGTCTGCTGGCTCATGCACCCTCCTCCGCACGCAGCGGCACTCGGCGGCAGCAGTATCGCTCACGCCCAACCACTTGTGCAGAGTTTCCCTAGGCCTTTCCGAGCACCTTCCTGAACACCGGCACGGCCTTCTCCATGTCTTCCATGCGGCCGAGCGAGATGCGTGCCCACGTCTTTTCCATCGGCGGGAAGTCGCGGCCGACGGCGACGCCGAGCTCACGGCAGGCGTCGCGGAATCCCGCGGCGGGGCGCCCGATGTTGACGAAGATGAAGTTGGTCTGTGAATCGGCGACCTGGAAGCCCATCTTCTGGAACTCGGCGGTCGTGTAGTCGCGGACGCGCTTGTTCTCCTGCTTCTCCCAGGCCATGTGCTCCTGGTCGGCGAGCGCGGCGATGCCGGCGACGGCCTGCAGTTCGCTGATGTCTCCGAGGCCCCACGCGTTGCTCAACTTCCGCAGGGTCTCGGGCTGCCCGATCGCGTATCCCATGCGCATGCCAGCCATGCCGTAAGCCTTGGAGAACGTGCGCGTGACGAACACGTCCGGCAATTCGAGTGCGGCCTTCATCACCGTTCCCACGCCGGGAGCCGTGGCGTATTCGATGTACGCCTCGTCGATCAGGATCGCGGTCGTCGGCGACCTTTCCTTGATGCGCCGCACGGCGGCTTCGACATCCGCCTGCGCGTGGATGGTCGAGGACGGGTTGTTCGGATTGCACAGGAACACCAGTCCGGCGCCTGACGAGGCGGAGACCAGCCGGTCGAGATCGAGGAACAGCCGGCCGTCGAGCGCGATCGGCTTGATGGGAAACTTCTGCCGCTGGGCGGTCTGTGCCGGTGCGCCGTACGACGGGTCGGCGGTGACGAGCGGCTTCTCTGCCTGGCAGAAGGCCATCACGCCGGCCACCAGCTCGGCACCCGAGCCGGTCGCCATCAACACGTTCTGAGGTTTGGCCCCCCACATGTTGGCAATGGCTTCCTGGAAGTCGGCGACGTGGACCGGCGGATAGCCCAGGCCCAGATCCCTCGAGGGGGCGGCCTTCAACGCGTCGATCACTTTGGGGCTCGGCCCGCGCAGGTTCTCGTTGCTGCTCAAGCGGATGGGGGCCGGTCCGGCCATCGCCGGCCGCTGGCCACGCTGGGCGGCACTGCCCTGTTGGAATCCCTCGAACGCAAACGCTTCTTCCCGTCCGTAGCCAATGAGTCCGGATGACGAAGCGACGGCTGCGCCGCCCGCTCCGAGAAGATGCACGAACTCGCGCCGTGAAAATGTCATGATCGCCTCCCTGCGTTGCGGCATGGTAGCACCCTTTCAACGCCTGACGGCCGCGCAGGCTGGCCACCGCGCGCAGTGCGGCCTAGAACCCCCAGGTCGTCACCTGCCCCTTCACGTCAACCTTGCGTATCAGCAGGTCGTCACTCACGAACGCCGTCCCGTCCGGCGCGAAGCACATGTCGCGCGTGCCTTCGAACCAGGCCAGCGCCGCGTCGCCGTCGTAAGGGTGATCCGCCAGCCACGTGCCGTTGCGGATCTTCGTGCCCGTGATCGGCACCACCGCGTTGGCCGCCTCGTCCACGCGCAGCAACTGCAGCGCGTCCCAGCCGCGGCGCTCGAAGAGCATCAGCAGGCTCACGAGGTGGATGCGGCCCTTCGCGTCCACCGCCATCGCGCGGATGCCGTCCACGCCCACCTTGCCGGGGCGCCTCCCGGCCTTCACGGCGAAGAACACGCGGCGGAACTCACCGCTGGGCTTGATACGGAACACGGTCGTGTAGAGGTCGTGCACCGGCTTTGCCACCGGGTTCGCGCCACCCGCCACCAGCTCGCCGGTGGTCGCGTCCCAGGCCAGGTGCTGCAGCATCGGACGATCCTCCCGGGGCACCGACTCGTTGCACACCACGTCTGGTGTGAGCACCGTCGTCACCTCGCCCGCCGGTGAGATGCGCCGCAGGGCACATCCTTTCTGATCGGCCACCCAGATGTTGCCGTCCGGATCCAGCAGCGGACGATCGGGCTCGGCGAAGCGCGCCTGCTCCGCGCCGCCATCGGCAAAGCCCTGGAGCGACGACGAGGTGTCCGCGCAGCTCCTCGCCGGGCCCGCCAGGCGCGTGACGCGGCCGTCCGCGCCGATGGCCAGCACGGCAGCCGGCGCGGGAATGACGATGCGCCCGTCCGCGGCCATCGCGAAGGGCGCCCCGCCGACCGTGGACTTCGCAAACGGCGCGTTGCACGTGGTCTGCCTCGTTAGTGGATACGCATCGTTGCTCCGCGTTTGCACCGGCGTCACGGCGCCGTCCGGCGCGATGCGCCAGAAGCCGGTGCCGAGGACGCGTCCGCCGGAATCGAACCCCGCCCGGCCGCCCACCATCACTCCACCGTCCGCCATGCACTGCAGCGACCGGGCCTCCGAGAACACGGGCCTGGTCAGGTCGAGGAAGGGATTCGACACCGTGACACGCGGCTTCGTGTTGTCGGCGGCGAACTTCTTGCCGTAGCCGGGCTCCAGCGTGGCGGTGCGCGGGCCGTCCGCCACCTTCTCCCTGGCCGCGGGCGCCATGTAGCGGCGCTCGGCATCGCTCATCGCGGATCCGCCCTGCCCGCGGAGCACGGCGATGCACGCCGCGAGGCCAAGGGCAACGGCGAGGGCGGCAACGGTCTGGATGTGACGGGTCATGGCCATCTGGTAGAGCGCAATATCGCACGAAAGTGGATCGCCACGGACCCACCCGGCGGATGCGCGGTTCGGGGCTATGATCGCGGGATGCACATCGGTCAAACGCCGCTCATACGCCTCCAGCGCGTCGTGCCCGCCAACGGCGTGGAAGTCTGGGTGAAGTGGGAGGGCGCCAACTCCACGGGCAGCATGAAGGACCGCATGGCGCTCTCCATGGTCCAGGGCGCCGTCTCACGCGGCCAACTGCGCCCGGGCGGCCGCATCGTCGAATATACCGGCGGCAGCACCGGGAGCTCGCTGGCGATGGTGGCGGCCGCCCTGGGTTATCGTGCGCACTTCGTGTCGTCGGACGCGTTCGCCGAGGAGAAGCTGCAGACCATGCGCGCCTTCGGCGCGAAGGTGGAGGTGCTGCCCAGCGAGGGCGGCAAGATCACACCCGCGCTCATCCAGGCCATCGTCGCCCGGGCGCGCGAGCTGTCTGCCGAGCCGGACACGTTCTGGACGGATCAGTTCAACAACCCCGACAACCGCGCCGGCTATCACGCCATGGCGGACGAGACGCTCGCCGCGCTCGGCGGACGGCTCGACGAGTTCGTGATGATGGTGGGCACGTCCGGCGGCTTCTCCGGCAACGCCGAGGTCTTCAAGGCGAAGGTGCCTGGCGTACGTTGCGTGGCCGGGGAGCCGGCCCCCAGCCGTGCGCTGTCGGGCGCGGGGCCCTTCAAGGGTCATCGGATCGAAGGCACCGGACCCGGCTTCGTGCCGGGGAATCATCGCGCCGACCTCGCCGACGCGATCGTGGCCGTCAGCGACGCGGACGCCTATGGAACGGCACGTCGTCTCGCTCGCGAGGAGGGCATCTTCGGTGGCATCTCGTCCGGCGCGAACGTGTGGATTGCGCTGCAGCGGGCCGCCGCGCTCAGTCCCGGCTCGCGCATCGTGACTACCGTGTGCGATTCCGGGCTCAAGTACCTGTCAGGCGATCTCTACCGCGAGTGACGACACGCGGGTGCGCCTGCACGACGTCACGCGCGTGGCTCACGGCTTCGGCGGCTTCTTCCCGAACAGGCCTTTGAGCGCCGATTCCGTCTGGCGCTGCAGCTCGTTCTTGACGGCGCGCCCAGCCATGCTGCCGAGGTTGATGCCCACGTCCGGCGCGTCGATGGTGCCCTTGACCGTCGCCGGCACCGTCACCTGCCCGTTCTCCGCGGTGTAGCGCACCAGATCCCGGCCCGCCTGCGCGGTCAGCTCCTTGGACAGTCGCGCGTTGGCCGTGATGTCGAGCGCGCGGCTGGCGACGCGCATCGTGCCGCTGCCGTCCAGCGAGACGTCGCGCGACTCGAACTTCAGGTCGCTCAGCGTCACCACGCCGCCGGCCAGCGCGTAGGAGGCACTCATCCGGGAGAAGCGCTCGCCGCCCTCCACCGGCTGCGCGGCGTCCGGCTTGCCGAACGCGAGGACGATGGGGCGGACCAGCTGGAGGCCCTTCATGGTGCCGTCCGTGATGGCTGCGGACCCCTTTCCGCGCGCACGCGCAAGGGCCTGCGACGGATCCAGTCCGCTGCCACTCACCGAGAGCGAGCCGCTGAGTGTCCCGGTGATGGCCCCGGCCTGCCCGGCGAACTCCATCAGCTTCGTCATGTCCACGCCGGCGAGCGTGCCGTTCACCGCAAGGGCGGGCTCGGCCGAGGACTGATCGACGGTGGCGCCGCCCTCCAGCCGGCCGCCGAAGATGCCGAGCGACAGCGGTTCGAGGCGCACATGCCCCGGTCTGACCAGCGCAGTGGCCTTCAGCTGATCGAATGCGATGCCGGCGGCCTTGCCGCGCGCGGCGGACAGGGCCAGCGTCATGTCCATCGGTCCCGCCTGCTGTGGCACGGAGGAGCCTTGTGGCGTTGCCGGCGACGCGGCCGCATGCCCGGCCACCTCCTGCGCGAAGACGATCAGGCCGTCCAGGTCCAGCGTCTCAGCCGTGATGGTGAGCGTGCCCTTTCGTGCCGCAAGGCTCTCGATGGCGCCCGTCACCGTCAGCGAGGTGACGTCGGAGACGACCGTGCCGGACGTGACGTCGAGGCGATCCCCGCTGAGCGCCGCCATCACGCTGAACGTCGCACTCCGTCCTCCCGCCCGAATCCGGACATCGTCCAGTTCGATGGTCCGGACGTTCACGAGCGTGACGCCTGTGGACGCGTCCTCGGTCGGCGGGCCTGCGCCGGGAGCGCCACCACCGGGAGCGCGCTCCTCGCTGGCGGGCGAGGCCAAGCGGTCCAGCGTTGCCAGCAGCAACGGCAGGTCGAGCTCGCTGTCCTGGACGACGACGTCGGCATCCACGATGCGCCGATCGATCAGCGCGCGGAGCTCGGTGCTCACCTCGGTTCGGGCCAGCGTCAGCGCCGCCGGCTCGCCGACGACGAGGCCTGTGAGCGTGACGCCCGCGCGCGGCCAGAACGCCAGCTCCGCGGAGCCGATGCGCACCGGCTGGCCCAGCGTCGCAGACACCTGCCGCTCCAGCGACTGCCGCACGTGCTCGGGATCCAGCAGCGACCGGACGAACAGCACGCCGCCGACCACGATGAGGACGACTCCGATCGCCAGGGCCAGGAGGATCTTCCTCACGTCGTCCACCTCCAAGTCGGCCGATTATAGCGGGCCGATCCGCGTCAGCCAGAGCAGGGGGCGCCCAGCCAGCCGCGAGGCCTCCACGTCCACCTCGAACTCAGCGATCCAGTCGGTGACCATCTCGGCGTCCACGAGCACCTGTTGGACGCGCCAGGCGGGATCGTCCGTGCCACCGGTGAGGTAGGTATGGCGCGCGTTGCGCGCCTCGGGGTCGAAGCGGAGTGGCTGGTGCTCTGCCGAGTAGGCCTCGAGCGTGGCGGCCACGCGCAACGGTGTCCATGGCTCGACGGGCGGATCGGCCCGGTCCGGAGCATCGAGCGCGGCCGCCATGGCCGCGGCGTCCCCGCGGGACCAGGCCTTGAGCACGGTGAAGACCTGCGCGCGGATGGCGGCGGTGAAGGCGCGCCGGTCTGCGGTGATGTCGAATGGCGTGTCGTCGCCTCCGCGTGGCGGGCGCGCCTCGAGTGCACCGTCCCGCCTGCGACCGCCGGAGCCGGCGGCCAGCGGCACGTACGCAGGGTCGCGCATGCGCTCCCACTCCTCCGCGAGGCTGGCGTCCACGCCGCGCACGAGGCTCTTGAAGTACCACTCGATCTCCAGCACCTCGTCGGTCTTCCACTGGTCGGGCACCGTCTGGCTGAGCACTTTGTAGACGCTGTTGAGGTGTCGCAGGAGCAGCCCTTCGGATCGCTCGAGGTCGTACTCGAGGACGTACTCGGCAAACGACTGGCACCGCTCGAACATCTCGCGCGCGATGGACTTGGGGCGGATGTTCTCCTCGCCCACCCACGGATGCCGATCCGCGAACGCGTTGAACGTGTCGTAGACGAAGTCGCGGAGCGGCTTCGGATACTCGAGCTTCTCCAGCTCCTCCATGCGCTGCTCGTACTCGACGCCGTCGGCCTTCATCTCGGCCACCGCGCGGTCCTTGATACGGTCGAGCTGCCGCCGCAGGATCAGCTCCGGGTTCTCCAGGATCGCTTCCACCAGCGTCAGCAGGTCGAGGGCGTGGGTCGGCGAGTCCGGATCGAGCAACGGGATCGTCTCGTGCAGGTACAACGACAGCGCCTGGTCCATCGAGAAGTCGTCCTGCAGGTCCACGTTCACCCGCAGCGTTGCGCCATCCGCGGTCCGCGGCACGAACTCGATGATGTGGCGGGCGACGAGCGCACGGAACAGCTGCCAGCCCCGCTTCCGATGCGCGGGCTTCGCCGACTCTGGCTCGTGCGAGTCGCGGATCAGCCGCTGCATGGCGCGGCAGCCATCGCCGCGCCGGCTGAGCACGTTCAACAGCATGCCATGCGACACCTGGAAGCGTGACACGAGCGGCTCGGGCTGCGCGTTCATCAGCCGCGCGTACGTGTTGAGGTCCCAGTGCACGTAGTTGTGTTCGGGCGGCTTCCGCTTCACCACCTTCTTTCCGTCGCGCGCGGCCTTCTCCGAGAGCCGCAGGTTCTCGATCACGTGCTCCGGCGCCTGGACGACGACGAAGCCACGGTCGTCGAAGCCCTTCCGGCCCGCGCGCCCGGCGATCTGGTGGAATTCCCGCGCGGTCAGGTGCGCGGTCTTCTGCCCGTCGAACTTGCAGAGCTTCGTGAACACGACGGTGCGGATGGGCACGTTGATGCCCGCACCGAGCGTGTCGGTCCCGCAGATCACCTTCAGCAGGCCGAGCTGTGCGAGCTGCTCCACGAGCACGCGGTACTTCGGCAGCAGCCCGGCGTGATGGAGCCCCACGCCGTGGCGCAGCCATTTGCGGATGGCGCCGCCGTAGGGGCTGCTGAAGTCGAACGCGGCAATCCGGTCGGCGATCGCAGCCTTCTGCTCGCGCGTCGCGACCTTCAGGCTGGTGAAGTCCTGCGCGCTGGCCGCGGCGTCCGCCTGCGTGAAGTGCACGACGTAGGCCGGCGTCTTGCCCTCGTCCACCAGCTTCTCGATGGTGTGGGGGAGCGGGATCTCGGCGTAGGCGTACTCCAGCGGCACCGGGCGCGTGGCCGACCTGATCGTCACGCTCGGACGCCCGTTGAGCACGGTGAGCCGCTGTTCGAACGGCGACGTGTCCCCGAGCGTCGCCGACATCAACAGGAACCGCGTCCGCCGCATCGTCAGGAGCGGCGTCTGCCACGCCACCCCGCGATCGCGGTCCGCGTAGTAGTGGAACTCGTCCATCGCCACGTGCTGGATGTCGGCCTCGGCCCCATGCCGGAGCGCGATGTTGCCCAGCACCTCGGCCGTGCAGCAGAGGATGGGCGCCTCGCGGTTCACGCTCGCGTCGCCGGTGGACAACCCCACGTACTCGGGGCCGAACTCCCGGCAGAGATGCATCCACTTCTCGTTCACCAGCGCCTTGATGGGGCAGGTGTAGACGGCGCGCTCACCGCGCGCGAGTGCCGCGAACAGCATCGCCGAGGCGACGAGGGACTTGCCGGATCCGGTCGGCGTGTTGAGGACGACGTTCTGCCCGTCGAGGAGCGCCAGGATGGCCTCTTCCTGGGCCGGGTAGAGCGCGAGGCCCCGGTCCGACACGTAGTCCAGGAAGCGGTCGAGCAGCAGGTCGTTCGTGACGTCCGGCCCGTACGGCAGGAGGTCGCTGAGAGTGGCCGGCACGCAGGCTCTGTTGTACTGCGAGTCGGGGTCAGACTCCAGGCTTCAGGCTGCCGCCTCCAGGCTTCAGGCGTCAGGCCTCGCGCGCCAGCGGCCTCGTCAGGCAGGTGGGACCGCCGCCGCCTTTCAGGCTGATCTCCGAGCCCTCGTAGGTCCAGACCTCCACGCCCTCGGCTTCGAGCCGGGCCTGCGTCACCGGGTTGCCGGCCAGCATGACCACGCGCCGCGGACCCACGGCGAGCACGTTCGCGCCCATCGAGTCGAACTCCGTGTCGGGGACCTCGACGAACCCGAGGCCGCGGTCGACGAGCCACTCGCGGAAGGGCACCGGCATCAGTGGCGAGTACGCCACCGCCAGATCCCGGGCGACCGGGCTGATGATCGACATCAGGTGGAACACATCGGCCGGGCCCCGGTAGTGCGGGAGCGGCACGATCACGACCTCGATGGCACGCCCCAGCATCGCCCGGAACTGCGCGATGCCGGCGTCGTTGGTCCGGTATCCACGGCCGACGGCCACCGTCTGCGCGTCGAACCAGACGACGTCGCCGCCCTCGATCGCTCCCGGTGGCTCGATCGTGCCGGCGATCGGCACGCCGAGCGCCTCGAACAGGCGCCGCTGGGCCGCGGGCTCGTCCTGCCGCGCCGCCTTGCCCATGCGGCACAGCACGACGCCGGCTGGCGCGACGATCGACGCATCGCGGACGTAGATGGAATCGAGGCTCAGGCCGGGCTCGTCCAGGGTTTCCACGCGTACCCCGGCCCGCTCGAGCAGCGACGCGAACGCGGCGTGTTGAGCATCCGCGGCGTCCAGGCCGGGAGGCGCCGTGAAGTTGAGCGCGCGCCACTCGGCGGCGATGCGCGTCGGGCCGGCGAACGCGGCGCGGGCCGGCCGCAGCAGCACGCGCGTCAGGGCGTCGTACTCGTTGAAGGCCGTCATCGCAGGACGGTCCCGGTTCGCCGAAGCCAGACGAAGAGTGGGAGGCCGGCAAGCAGCAGGACGAAGCCGTAGAATACCGCCTCCGCGCCGGCGCCGACGATCGCCAGCATCGCGTAGAGGAAGGCCAGGACGGACACGACCGCGGCCGCTCCAGTTGGTGCCGGCTGGCCGGGCATCAGCCACACGGCGAGCGAGCAGAACACGTACGGGACCAGCGTGCTGAGCGTGCAGAGCAGGATGATGAAGGTGAACAGCTCGACGAGACCGCGCGAGTAGTTCATGGCCACCAGCACGGTGCTCATCACGCCGCCGACGATCATGGCGGAGGCCGGCGTGCCACGCTGCGAGACGTGGCCGAACGCGCGCGGAAACAACCCGTCGGCCGCGGCGGCCATGGGCAGCTGGCCCACGACGAGTGTCCACCCGTTGAGGGCCCCGAAGCACGACACCGCCGCGCCGAGGGCCACCAGCGCCCCGCCGCGCTCCCCGATCAGCCGGCGGGCGCCGTCGGCGAACGGCGCCGTGGAGGACGCCAGCGCCTCGGATGGCACGAGGCTCATCACGCCGACGGTGGACGCGATGTACACGATGGCCGTGAGCACGGTGCCGACGATGGTGGCCCGTGGAATCGTGCGTTCAGGATCGCGCACGCTGGCTGCGGGAATGGTGGCGCACTCGAGGCCCAGAAATGCCCACAGCGTCAGCGTCACGACCGCCATCAGTCGGCCGCCGGCCGGTGCGCCGGCGGACGCGGAGGCGGTGAACGCGCCCGGGTCGAAGAAGAACAGGCCCCCGACGCCCACGACGACGAGCGGGAGCAGCTTGAGCGCGGTCGTGACGATCTGGACACGGCCCGCGAGCCCGACGCCGGCGACGTTCACCCCGATCACGACCCAGATGGTCGCGATCGCCAGCAGGGCCGCAGCCGGCGGCGTGCGCACGAGCGACGGCACGAACGGATCGAGATAGCCGACGAGCGCCACGGCCAGCGCGGCCAGCGTGCCGACTGTGGACAGCCAATAGCCCCAGGCCACGAGGAACCCGGCCGTGTCGCCAAAGGCGGCGCGCGTGTAGGCGTACAGGCCACCGGCAGCAGGGTACCGGCTCGACAACCGTGCGAAGACGAGGGCCAGCATCACCGCGCCCGCGGCCGAGACGAGCCAGCCGGCGATGCTCAGGCCGCCGTAGGCGGCCAGTGAGGCGGGCAGCAGGAACACGCCGGAGCCGATCATGTTGCCCATGACGATCGACACGGCGGCCCAGAAGCCGAGCACACGTGGCGGGGTAGGGGTAGTGGTCGGGTGTGTCATCGCCAGGTGTCCCAGTCCCAGGAGGTCCCAGGGGTCAGGTCACGAATATCGACATTGCGCGGGCAGTCAGCTCCGGCTGAGGCCAAGAAACAACGGGAATCACTGGGAGGCAGTCGATATTCGTGACCTGACCCCTGCCTCACCTGACCCCTGCCTCACCGGCCTCACGGCCAGCGTCCCGGCGTATACGGCACGCCGGCCTGCTCCAGCCGCAGCTCGAACGCCTTCAGCTCCGTCTCCAGGGCCTTCAGCCTCGCGATCTCCGCATCGAGATCCGCGGCGGCGATTGTGTAGTTGGTCTGCTGCGTCCCGGTGGGGGCGCCTGTCAGGCCACGTGCCCCCGCAGCCGCCGAGTTCACACGCGACTGGATGGAAGAGGGCGCACCCGACTCGAGGCCGCGCAGCGTTTCGTCGCCGCGCAGCGCGCGCAGCACCGCCGTCACCCGTCGATCGAACGCCACGGCCTGGTCCAGCAGCGCGACGTCGGCCGACGAGTCCACGATGGCCCGGCGGATGGCCGTTGTGCGCGTCCTCATCTGGGTGGCCTGCTCCAGCGTGCCGGTGAATGAGCGCTGCAGCCGCGCGACGCGCTCCTGGTACTGCGCCGCAGCGGTGCGTTGCTCGGGCGTGAGCGTGACGCCAGGGTCCGCTGACACGGTGAGGGTCTGTGTCTCGCCGAGCGCGACCGTCTTGCCGTCAGCACGCCGCGACAGCGATACGCGATAGGTGCCCGGCGCGACGAACGGCCCGAGACCCGCGCCACCGCCGAACCCGCCGCCTCCGCCACCACCGGGCCCCCCGCCCGGCAGCGTGGCCGGCACACCGCGCAGGTTCCAGGCGGCTCGATGGATGCCGCGCGTGCCAGCCACGGTGAGCCGCCGCACCACCTTGCCAGACGCGTCGGTGATGGTGAGGAACGTCTGCGGCGCCTCTTCGTCCGCCTCCCTTGTCAGCTCCGCCTGCGAGGGATAGACGGGCGTGGCCTTCTTCTGCTCGGCCGCGCGCGCCTCGTCCTGGCGGCGCTGCTTCAGCGTCCGTGGCGTCTCGCGTATCCAGTAGGTGATCACCGCGCCCTCGGGCGGGTTCTCGGCCATCCACAACTGCTCGCCCTGCGATCCACGTGCGCGGCCCGTCTCTGGCACCTGGACCACCGCCGCCTTCGCAGGGAACAGGTGGCCGTCCGTCTGGAACACGTCAGCGGTCAGCTGCCGCAGCGGCGAGTAGTCGTCCAGCACGTAGAAGCCGCGCCCGAACGTCGCGAGCACCAGGTCGTTCTCGCGCTCCTGGATCGCCAGGTCGCGCACCGGAATCGTCGGCAGGTTGGAACGGAGGCGAACCCACTTCTGACCGCCGTTCACCGTGAAGAACAGCCCGAACTCCGTGCCCACGAAGAGCAGGTCGGGGTTGACGTGATCCTCGGCGAAGGCCAGGGCCGGGCCATTGGCGGGAAGATCTCCGCTGATCGATGTCCAGCTGCCGCCGCGATTGGTGCTCTTGTAGACGTACGGCTTGAAGTCGCCGTTCTTGCTGTTGTCGAAGAGCGCATACGCGACGTTCTCGTCGGTCTTCGACGCGGCGATGCGCTGCACGTAGACGCCGTGCGTGCCGTAGTCGGGCAGCCCCGGCGGGTTCTCGCTCTTCCGCCAGTTCGCACCGCCGTCGATCGACACCTGCACCACCCCATCGTCCGTGCCGGCGTAGAGCAGCCCCTCACGCCGGCGCGACTCGGCCACGCTCGAGATGTTCCCCCAGGTGGCGGTGGACTGGTGCTGCGCCACGGCCTCCGGCGGCCAGATGCGGCCCATCACCGGCAGCAGGTTGCGGTCCGTCTGCCGCGTGAGGTCCGGGCTGACGGCGCGCCACGAACTGCCGCGGTCGTCGCTGCGGAACAGGCGGCTGGCGCCGAAGTACAGCCGCGAGGGCGCGTGCGGGCTGATGACGAACGGCGACTCCCAGTTGAAGCGCAGCGGGGCCTCGCCCTTGCCCTCGACCGGGCGGATGTTCACACGCTCGCTCGTGCGGCGGTCCAGCCGCACGATGCCCCCGTACTGCGACTCGCCGTAGACGATGTTCGGATCGGTGGGGTCCACGCGCACGACGAAGCCGTCGCCCCCGGTCACGACGAACCAGTCGTTGTTGGTGGCGCCGTCGGGGGACTTCGATCGCGACGGGCCGCCCAGCGTGCTGTTGTCCTGCGTGCCGCCGTACACGTTGTAGACCGGTGACGCGTTGTCCACCTCCACGTTGTAGAACTGTGTCACCGACAGGTTCGTGAAGTGGCGCCACAGCTGGCCGCCGTCCCAGCTCTCGTACAACCCGCCATCACACCCTTCGAGCAGGTGTGCGGTGTCGTCGGGATCGATCCAGACGAAGTGGTTGTCCACGTGCTTGTTCCGCTCACCGAGCTGCCGGAACGTCCGCCCGCCATCGTCCGACACCTGTGTCTGGACGCTCGGCACGTACAGCCGCTGCGGGTCCTTCGGATCCGGATGGATGTTCTTGTAGTACATCGGCTGCGCCTGCACGTTCCCCCGGCGTTCCCAGCTGTCGCCGCCATCGGACGAAGCATAGAGGGCGACCGGCTGCTCGGACGACTCGACCTTCGCGTACACCAGGCCCCGCTGGGCGGGCGAAAACGCGATCACGATGCGGCCAACGTCCCCGCCAGGGAGGCCGGTCCGGACCTTCCTCCATGTCTTCCCGCCGTCGGTGGACTTGTGCAGGCCGCTCTCCGGGCCGCCATGGATCAGCGTCCACGTGTGACGCCGGCGTTGGTGCGCCACGGCCAGCATCACGTCGGGATCGAACGGGTCGATGGCGACGTCGCTGATGCCGGTGTGCTCGCTGATCTCGAGCACGCGGGCCCATGTCGCGCCGCCGTCCTCCGTACGGTAGAGGCCACGCTCGCCGCCCGCGCTCCACAGCGGCCCGTACGCCGCGGCGAACACCACGTTCGAGTCGCGCGGATCGATGACGATACGGCTGACGTGCTCCGAGGTCTTGAGCCCCATGCTCCGCCACGTGCGGCCGGCATCGTCGCTGCGGTAGATGCCGTCGCCGTAGCCGACGCTCCGCTGGTTGTTGCCCTCGCCGGTGCCCACCCAGAGCGTGGCGGGACGCTTCGGGTCGATGACCACGGCCCCGATGGAGTAGGAGGCTTCCTGGCTGAAGATGGGCGTGAAGGTCGTCCCCGCGTTGGTAGTCTTCCAGACGCCGCCGGACGCGACGCCGACGTACCAGGTCTGCTTCTGCGTGGGGTGCACGGCGATGTGGCTGATGCGCCCGGACATCAGCGCCGGGCCGATGGATCGGAGGCGGAACTCCGAGAACGTCCCCGACGCCCAGGGATCCTGCGCGCGACCGCCCTCACCGCCCGGCGCCGGCTCCTGCGCCGCGAGACCCACTGCCACGCACACCGCCAGCCCAGCCAACCACGCCCGCTTCATCGTGCCCCCTCTCGTGTCATCGCGTCGGGCCCAAACCGACCGATCTGGGCCAGCTCGACATGCCCGACTGTTGTGCCGCGAGTCGGGCGCGCCGTCATGTTGTACAGCGAAACGTTCCGAAGCGTGCGCGTCACCGCCCGCCGAAGTAGCGGACGCGATCGAGCAGTTCCGGCGGAGGGTGTCCATCGGCCGCAATCCAGCCGGTGATCGATGCGGTGTCGCCGAAGACGACGATCACCAGGCCGTCACGCGCGGGCGCCGGCCGCGTGCCGTCCCGCACCATCACTCCGCCCGCGGCGCCAGGCTTCAGCGCGGCCGACGGCGCCTGCAGGCGGGTGATGCCGCGTGCGCGCAGGCGCCTCGCTTCGTCCTGGCACGGCGGGTAGGTATCGAGACCTCCGGTTGACAGCCGGGTGGGGAGGCGAACCGCCTCCGCCGCCGTGTCGTCGATCTCCGCCACCCACATCCGCCGCCGGATGGTGGCGAGGTCCGCCAGGTCGGTGATCTCCTCGTGGCGCAGCAGCTCGGCCCACGCGCCGTCCGGCGTGTCGGCGAAGTAGTGCGCGGGCCCCTCGCCCGGGCCATGCCAGCGACCGGGCGGCTGCTCCGCGCTCTCCCACAGCATCGGGAAGCGCGCATCGGTCTGCCGGAACACCTTCATGTGCCCGACATCGTCATCAGGCTGCGCGCCAGTGCGCGCACGCGCTGCGGCCCCTCGTCGTCCGGATCCCAGCCGGGCGGGAGCAGGGCCGCCGGGGCGCGGTCGTCGAGTTGCGTGCGCCGGCGCTGGAACCAGCGCCGGATGCCCGTCTCGTTGTAGGTACCGGCGAGATCGCCGATGACCAGCGCGAGGAAGTGCAGCCGTGCGGCGACCGGATCCGGCGTGTCGCGATTGCCCGAGTGATAGCGCTTCAGGCTGGATGGCGACACGTCGAGGAGCGTGCCCAGATCCTCCGCGGGGAACACCCGCGTCACGGCCTTCCACTCGTGGGACGGCGTGGGTGAGGCCTCCAGCGCCGTGAGGATCGACTTCAGCAGCCGCGACAGCTCGAGCCCGGACGGCGCCGGGCCACGCGTCAGCAGGCCGGCCGCGGTCGTCGCAATGCCGGCGGCCCGGAGCGCCGTAGCCAGTTGCCGTAGCGCGGCCGCGTCGTCGCGCGCACTTCGGGGCTGCATCAGTCCCATCGACTCGGCCCGATGAAGGGCTTCCAGCGTCAACTGGAAGGCCTCCGTGACGGCCGGGTCCAATTTGGACCTATTATGGACCTCAAGCACAGTCCATCAATACGCCAAATGAGATCCGCCGTCAAGCTCGCGGCGCCTGCGGTGGCCGGTGAGCGGCGCCCGGTTCCCCATGGTTCACCAGGCCCCGCCGGGATGCAGTAGGATGCGCCGCATGGTGGCCAGGCATTTCCCCGCCGTTGCGGTCCTGGCGTCGGTCCTGCTGACGGCGTCGTTGTCCGGACAGCAGCCATGGACGCCACCCACTCGCTCCCATCACCCCGACATCGCGTACCAGTCACCGACCGCGCTGGGTGCGGCCAGCTACGCGAAGATCCTCTGCTCGGCGGTCTTCGTCTCGGGCCGCGACGTGGACGAAGCGCGAAAGAACAGCGCGTACTTCCTCATGACCGAGCCCGACCGGAAGAGGCCCGTCACCGTGGACGTGGACCAGGCGGCGAAGCGTGTGCGGGTGACTGTCGACGCGTCCACGCGTACGGCCGCCTTCTACGGCGATCAGGGCTGCGTCATCCATCCGGTCGGCGAGGACCGGATTCACTTCACACCGGTGCCGGTCACGACGACGCTGCCCGATCCGGCGAGCCAGCCGTGGCCGATGGGTGACGCGCCGGTGAAGGAGCCCTGGCCCACGGGCCTCGACAGGGCGAAGGTGCAGGCCGCCGTCGACATGGCGTTTGCCGATCCGGAGGGCCTGACCGCCGCGATGGTCGTCGTCCACAAGGGGCAGATCGTCGGCGAACGCTACATGCCGGGCATCACGAAGGACACGCAGCTCGAGAGCTGGTCGATGGGGAAGAGCCTGACGGCGACGCTCGTGGGGCTCGTGGTGAATGACGGCGCCTTCGGGCTCGACGATCCGGCGCCCGTGCCGGACTGGCGGCGTCCGGGCGACCCGCGCGGCGCGATCCGCGTACGCGACGTGATGCGCATGTCGAGCGGCCTCAGCTTCACGGGGCAGGACGATCGCTGGATGGATCCCACCTGGCAGTATCACGATCACTTCTTCATCTACGCCGGCGCCGTCAACGCCTTCGCGTACTCGACCAGCTCGCCGGTGGAGTTCGCGCCGAACACCGTTGGCCGCTATCGCAACTCCGACCCGATGACCCTGGGCTTCCTCGTGCGGCAGGCCGTGGAGACGAAAGGCGAGCAGTACCTCACCTGGCCGCAGCGCGCGCTGTTCGATCGCATTGGCATCCGGCGGCAGGTGCTCGAGACCGACCCCTGGGGCAACTTCCTGCTGAGCGGGTACGACTACGGCACGGCGCGCAACTGGGCGCGGCTGGGCCTGCTCTATCTGCGAGACGGCGTCTGGAACGGCCAGCGCTTGTTGCCCGAGGGCTTCACGACCTTCGTCAGCACGCCCGCGCCCGCCTGGCGTCGGAAGGAGTATGGGGGGCAGTTCTGGGTGAACGGCGAAGGGCAGTGGAACCTGCCGCGCGACGCCTACTTCATGTCAGGCGCGGGCGGCCAGCACACGTTCATCGTCCCGTCGCACGATCTCGTCGTTGTCCGCATGGGGCACCAGCGCGGCGCGCCCGTCGGCACGAAGCTGCTCAACCAGTCGCTGGCGGCCATCGTCTCGGCGATCGACGCGGCCCGCTGAGTCCGGCCACCCGCGCCCGCAACTCCCGGATATCCCGCGGCGCCGGGCAGACGTCTCCTGGCGCGCTCGTCCGGAATCAGTCGTCTCGCCACGCAGGCGCGCGCCATGTGACGCGCCCGCCCATCACCGTCAGCAGCGGCGTCACCGACGCCAGCCGTGGCGGCGAAATCCCGAAGATGTCGTCGGACAGCACGACGAGGTCCGCGACGCGGCCGACGGTGAGCGTGCCCTTCTCCGCGTCCTCGACGCTGGCGTACGCGGCGTCGCGGGTGAAGTGGCGGACCGCAGCCTCCACCGACAGGCGATGTTCGGGATACCAGCCGGCGGGCGGTGTCCCGTCGGGCAGCTGCCGCGTCACGGCGGTGTGGATCCCCCGCATCACCTCCATCGTGAACACGGGATAGTCGCTCCCGAACGCCTGCACCGCGCCCGCTTCGTCGAACAGCCTGAACGCGTTGGCCCGAGACGCGCGCGCGGGCCCGAGCGAGGGCGCGTAGCTGGTGAGGGTGATCGTGTCGGGACTGGCGAACATCGCCTGCGTCGAGGCAATCACGCCGAGCGCCTTGAAGCGCGGCAGATCCTCCAGGGCGGGCACCTCGACGTGCTCGACGCGGTGCCGCCGGCCGGAGGTCCCATTGACGCGCGCGGCGTGTTCGAAGGCATCGAGCGACATTCTGATGGCGCGGTCACCGATGGCGTGCAGTTCCACCTGCAGGCCCGCCTTGTCGTAGGCCGCCACCGTCCGGTTCAGGTCATCCGCCGTCCACATCGGCAGCCCCGTGTCGTCGCGGCCGATGTACGGCTCGAGCATCGCGGCCGTGTGGCCGTCCACCGTGCCGTCCAGCATGCCCTTGGCGATGCCGAAGGTGAGCAGCCCGCCCCGGTGCCGGTCGCGCAACGCGACGAACCCGGCCAGGCGTTCCGCCGTGGGATCCCTTTCGAAGGGCACGGCCACACGCAGCCGGACCTTTAGTTCGTTGTCACGGAGCGCTCGTGAGTACGCCTCGAACTCGATGCCAGACGCCCCGCTCCCGCTCGCGACCTGGATCGACGTGAGCCCGAACGATGCGGCCTTGTCGAGCTCCGCGATCAGCGCGTCGTGCACCTGATCGGCCGTGAGCGGCGGGATCAGTTCGCGCACCAGCGACATCGCGGCCTCCTGCAGCACGCCCGAGGGCTCGCCGGCGCCGTCCAGGACGATGCGCCCGTTGGCCGGGGCCCGCGCTCCCCTGGTGATGCCAGCCCGCGTCAGGGCCTCGCTGCTCGCCAGGACCTGGTGTCCATCACGGTCGGTCAGCACAATCGCGCGGCCGGGCAGCACCGCGTCGAGGTAGCGGCGGTGTGCCTGCTGATCCGGGAAGTCCGAGGGCCCCCACCCGCGCCCGACGACCCACTCGTCCGGCCCGAGCGTGCGGGCGAACTCGACGAGCCGTTGCTGAATGGCCTCGACCGTCCCGGCACCCGCCAGCTCTGCCGCACGACGCGTCGGGAGGTGCCAGTGCGCGTCGTTGAATCCGGGGACGACGCGGTGGCCGCGCAGGTCCACGACGCGCGTGGCCGGTCCACGCCTGGCGGCCACCTGGGCCGCCGGACCGGCGAACGTGATGCGGCCGTCCCTGATGGCGAGGGCCTCCACTTCGGGCTGTGCGGTATCGCCCGTCCAGATGCGGCCGTTCGTGAAGACGAGGTCGGAGGGCGGTTCCCGGTCCGCACAGCCGGTGAGGGCCACCAGCAGACCGAGGAGGGCGCAACGGGTCGGCGACATGCCCGAGCAGTCTATAGAATCAGCGCATGTCCCACACGATCCTCGGCCTGCACCACGTAACCGCGACGGTGGACGAGGCCCAGGCGGACCTGGACTTCTGTCTGGACCTGCTCGGCATGCGGCTGGTGAAGAAGACCGTCAATTTCGACAACCACAACGTCTACCACTTCTACTACGGCACCGAGCGCGGCGCGCCGGGCACCATCTGGACGACGTTTCCCTACAAGGGCTACGGCGTGCGCGTGGGCACCAAGGGCGCGGGTCAGGTGGTGACGACGAGCTTCTCGGTGCCGTCCGCAGCGCTCGGCCTGTGGCGCGACCGGCTCCGGGCGGCGGGCGTGAAGACGCAGACGGCGGACCCTCGCTTCGGCGAGCCGGTGATCCGGTTCGACGATCCTTCGGGGCTGTGGTTCGAGCTCGTCGGAACCGACCGTGACGCGCGCGAGCCGTGGACGGGGAGCGGCGTGGCCGCCGACGCCGCGATTCGAGGCCTTCACAGCGTAACCTTGCTGGTGCGGCGGACCGCGCCGACGCTGGAGTTCATGACGAGCGTGCTCGGGTACACGGAGGTCGGTGTCTCGGCCAACCGGACGCGTGTCGCCGCGGGCGGCGATCACCCCGGACACGTCATCGACATCGTGGAGGACCGCGAGGCCATCACCGCCGTGAACGGCCTCGGCACCGTGCACCACGTGGCCATGGCGATCGGCAGCACCGAGGAGCAGTTGCGGCTGCGCGAGGATCTGATGTCGCTCGGATGCGGCGTCACGGACGTGCGCGATCGCTGCTACTTCCAGTCCATCTACTTCCGCGAGCCCGGAGGCGTGCTCTTCGAGGTGGCGACGATCCAGCCCGGGTTCACGGTGGACGAGGCGCTCCCGGCGCTCGGCCGCGATCTGAAGCTGCCGCCTTGGGAGGAGCCGCATCGCGCGTCCATCGAGGCAAACCTCGCGCCGGTGGAGTACCGCTGATGGGCCCGCATGCGGGAGAGCCGGTGCTGGAGGCGGGGATGCGGCTGGGGGATGCCCGCGTCGCCGTCATCATGGTGCACGGGCGTAACGCCGGACCCGAGAACATCCTCGACCTCGTGCCGCGCATCGGACGTGCGGACGTCACGTATCTCGCGCCCGCGGCGGCGAACCGGACGTGGTACCCGAACAGCTTCCTGGCCGACATCGCCAGCAACGAGCCGGGATTGTCCTCGGGCCTCGCCGTGCTCGGATCCCTCGTCTCACGCGCGGAGACCGCCGGCGTGCCGCGCGATCGCGTCGTCCTGCTCGGGTTCTCGCAGGGCGCGTGCCTCGCCACCGAGTTCGCCATCCGTCACGCCTCGCGCTTCGGCGGGGTCATCGCCTTCAGCGGCGGCGCGATTGGTCCGCCCGGCACCATCTGGGACGAGTCGGGCCGCTTCGACGGCACGCCCATCTTCTTCGGGTGCAGCGACGTGGACAGTCACGTGCCCGCCGCACGCGTCGTCGAGAGCGCGGACCTGTGTGTGCGTATGGGCGCGGCGGTGACGCGCCGGCTCTATCCAGGGATGGGCCACACGATCAACGACGACGAGATCGCGTGGGCGCAAGCGCTTCTGGATCAGTTGCAGTTGGGGTCAGGTCACGAATTTCGATAGTTTGCAGATTTCTCCCAGTCCGACAGGCCCGGCATGGAAGAAACCTCGCCTGGCACCGGGACAGCGTCGAGTCGCCGCTGGGCTCCAGCCGACGACGGGCAGGCTTTTGGCTGCAGAGGCTCAATATTCGTGACCTGACCCCTTTCACCTTTCACGTCTTGCGTCGGCCACCGGGCCGCGCGGCGCCCTGGCCCCTCGACATGCCGCTGCTGTCCGCAGGTACAGAGCGACACGAAGCGGATCGCCGAGCAGTACGGCTATCCTGCCTGAAGCCCGTCGCCTGGAGCTCCAGGGACAGTATGCTGTCAGGCGCCGATGGTCACGCGCATGTGCAGGCATGTTCCCATCACGCCCGTGCTGGTGCTGGCGGCTGCGCTCGGCGGCGCAGCACTGGCCGCCACGCCCGCCACCGCGCAGACGCTCGACATCTACTTCATCGATGTCGAGGGCGGGCAGTCCACGCTCATCGTGTCCCCGACGGGCGAATCGCTGCTCGTCGACGCCGGGTACGCGGGGAACGAGGGGCGCGATCCCGGCCGGGTGGTGGCCGCCGCGACCGCCGCGGGGGTCAGGAGGATCGACTACCTCCTGATCACCCACTTCCACGCCGACCACCTGGGCGGCGTCCCCGAGTTGGCGAAGCGGCTCCCGATTGCCACGTTCGTCGACCACGTCACCCCGCCGGATACGACGGAGCCGCGCGTCGTCGAGCCGTTCCGTGCCTACGCCGCGGTGCGCGCCTCAGGGCGCCACATCAACGCGAAGCCCGGCCACCGGATCCCGCTGAAAGACGTCGAAGTCCAGGTCGTGAGCAGCGCCGGTGAGGTCGTCGCTGCGCCGCTCGCCGGCGGCGGCCAGCCCAATCCGCTCTGCGAGCCGGCCGCACGTCCCCCGGCCGAGCCGCTCGAGAACCCACGCTCCACCGGCATTCACCTGCGGTACGGGCGCTTCCGCTTCCTCGACCTCGGCGACCTCAGCGGAGGGCCACTCTATTCGTTGTTCTGCCCCGCGAACCGGCTCGGGCCCATCGACCTCCTGCTCGTCCCCCACCACGGCGGTGCGGACGTGGCGTCGCCCGCCATGTTCGCTGTTCGGCCCCGCGTCGCCATCATGAACAACGGCGCGACGAAGGGCGGCTCGCCGGACGCGTTCGACGCGCTGCACCAGGCCATCGCCTCGCACGGACTCCAGGACGTATGGCAGGTGGACAAGTCGTCCAACGCCGGCGTGCGGAACTTCGCCGACGGGCGGATTGCCAACCTCGACGACCGGACCGGCCACTGGATCAAGGTGAGCGCACGGGAGGACGGCTCGTTCACGGTGACGAACGGGCGAACAGGCGAGGCGAGGGTGTATCGATGATCGGGCCGCCGGGCAGCATGACCGTGTGTCGGCGACCGGGCCGCCCCGGGCTTTAATCCGCCCCGACATGCTGCTGGCCCGGGCGCGCGCATCGGCCCGTACGACGTTGTCCCGCTTGGCGCCGGCGGCGTGGGCGAAGTGTACCGGGCGGCAGACACGAATCTCGGTCGCGAGGTCGTCATCAAGGTGCTCCCCGAGGCGTTCGCCCACGACGCAGAACGTCTGGCGCGCTTCGCGTGCGAGGCCCGTACCCTCGCGTCCCTGAGTCATCCCGACATCGCCGTCGTTCGCGGGTTCGAGCAGTCCGGGGACACGCGCGCGCTCGTGAGGGAGCTGGTCGAGGGACAGACGCTTGCGGACCGGATCGAGCGAGGACCGATGCCGCTCGACGAGGCCCTGCCCTAACGAGATCGGCCGAGGGTGAGGCTCACCTGCCGGAGTCGTGATCGCCCGATGGCCGCCACATCTCCTTTGCCGTCCAGAGGGGTTCCGAGTGCACACTCTGGACGCTGTCAATGCCCGACGGCAGGACGACGCGCGTTCGGGACGTCGTGTCTACCGAGCCGATCGGCTCGGTGTTCTCGCCGGATGGCCGGTGGATCGCCTATCACGCGCTGCCTCCCGGCGCGTCGGCGACGACCAGCAGCAGCGACGTCTACGTCGAGCCGTTCCCGCCCGCGGACGCGTTGCTTCAGGCACCGAAGGCCGGCCGCGATTTCCAGCCGATCTGGTCCAGCGACGGGTCGGAGCGTGATTACGTCGGGACGACGGCATCAAGCCAACTGGCCTCTGTGCCAGTGACGTCGTCCTCGGGCATCACCTTCGGCCGCCCGGTCACGTTCCCGTTCACGTTGATAGCGGGTCGGCTGTCTGCCTCGAACCAGGGCCTTCGATTGCTGCCCGACGGCAGGTTCGTCGGCGTGGTGGCCGAGTCGGCCGGGGACCGAGCAGGTTCGACGCCCGAGATTCGCGTCGTGCTCAACTGGAACGAGGAGCTGAAGCGGACCGTGCTGCAGCCAGGCAGCAGGTAGGCTGCCGAGACCCCTCAGATCGGGCACAGACAGCCGTGCCCTGTCGAAGTTGATTCTTCGTGTGCAAAGAGACTGGGACGACGGGACTGAAGCAGGGTCGCTCCTCTCCGTGACTGTCGTCAGCGGCCGCGCCTGGTGCAGACTGTGCCTATGACCATCCCGCGCCTGATTGCCGCCATTCTGCTCCTTGGAGCGGCTGTTCCGGATTCAGGGCTCGCCCAGTCGGCCGGCGACGAGCTGCGGATCCGTGCTCGGCGGGAGTCGTCCAACCTGGCCATCGCGCGGCACGACGTGGCGGGCCTTGGCGCCATCCTCGCGGCCAACGTGGTCGTCGTGACGTCCAACTCGATCCATCGTGACGGCCGCGCCGGCAACGAGCAGAGCTTTGCCGAGCAGTTCAGGACGAGGCCCGACGTCGTCTATCGGCGCACGCCGGAGGATGTGCGCGTCTTCACGCCGTGGCAGATGGCGTCCGAGCTCGGTACCTGGACCGGTTCGTGGACCGATCCGGACGGGAAGATCCAGCTTGCCGGCCGCTACTTCGCGAAGTGGCGGAAGGTGGATGGCGAGTGGTTCGTCGAGAGCGAGACCTACGTCCCCGAGTCCTGCACGGGCGGGGCCTACTGCGCGCAAGCGCCGGCGAGGTGAGGGAGGTGAGGGGGGGAGGTGAGAGGGGGGGAGGTGAGGGGGTCAGGTCACGAACATCGACTGATTTCAGTTTCTGCCTTCTCCTCCGCCAGGTGATATTGCAGTCTTGCCGCCTATCCAGTCTCCGGCGGCTCTGCACCGGCTGGATCACCTCGACAAACTGGCGTGAACGCAGTTGGCATCAGGCTTGGTTGACCCCGGGGTATGGCGCGACGCCCCCGTCTCCAACTCTCCGGCGCGGTCTATCACGTTATGGCCCGGGGGAACCGCAGGCTCCAGATCTTTGAGGACGATGACGACCGGCGCCTGCTGTTGAAGACGATCGAGCGGATGGTCGATCGCTATTCGGTCCGGTGTCTGGCGTACTGCCTGATGAGCAATCACTACCATCTGGTGCTCGAGACGCCGCGAGCCAACCTGTCTATCGCCATGCGTTATGTGAACGGCGTCTACACGCAGGCCTCCAACCGGCGTCACCGCCGGACCGGACACGTGTTTGAAGGGCGGTTCAGGTCGATCGTGGTCGACTCCGACGTGTATCTCAGGGACCTGGCGCGCTACGTGGTGCTCAATCCCGTGAAGGCGCGCCTCGTGAACGACGCCTCGGCTTGGGCCTGGAGCAGCTACCGGGCGACCGCTGGACTTGAACCGACGTCCGCCGGCCTCTGCTTGGAGTGGCTCGAGGAGGCCTTCGGGGGACCGGTCGAGGTCGCACAGGTGAAGTTCCGGCTGTTCGTCAACGACACGCTGACGAAGTGGTCCGAGGTCAACGATGACGCTCTCTTTCTCGGGCCAAAGGCCTTCGAGAGCGCCCTTCGACAGAGGTGTGGACCGGTTCCAGGCGAACCTCGTCGCTCGAGAGCCGTGCGCGCGCTCGCACGGCCGACGCTCGTGGAGTTGTTTGCAGCTGTGTCGATGTCGCTACTGGATCGGAACCGGCTGATTCGCGAAGCCCATGTGCGGTTCGGCTATCGGCTGTCGGAGATCGCGGCGCATCTTGGCCTGCACCCGAGCTCGGCCAGCCTCGCTGTGCGACGACTCGAGGCCGCCGGAGCACGGCACGGCGGGCAAGGCGCGAGCGGTAGGGAGTGACGAACAGTCCCACACCTTTGGACGACCAGGACTGTTGGCCGCGCTCGAGATTCGTGACCTGACCCCCCCCTTGACGGACCGATGCCCCCCCCTTGACGGACCGACTGATGGAGCCGATATCTTCCACGGAGGTACCATGCGACCGGTTTTCGCGGCCCTGCTCGGTTTGGCGCTTGTCGTCGCCACACTGGCCTGCGCGGACGGATCGCCCTCGACCGGAAGCGGGGGCACGGCGTCGGTCACCATCGAGGGTACGCGCTTCGAGGTCGGCGACGTCCACCTTGTGTACGAGACCGGCACCGACGGCTACTTCCGCATCGCCGGTGACGACGCCGCGCACCAGCAGGAGGATTGCCTGCCGGGACTCGCGGGCGGCATAGCGCTCTACGGCGACTGGCCACCGGACGCGACCACGCCGGCAGACCTCGCCGGCCGGGAGCTGCCGTTCGAGTTCTCCGGCGACGGCGACGACTTCAACCTGTGCCTCGTGGGATCGAATGGCCTGCTCGGTGTCGAGAACGGTACCGTGCGGTTCACTGCCGCCGACGAGAACACCGTATCATTCTCGTTCACGGGCGATTTCATCCGATACGACGGCAAGGGCGGCGAGTCCACGGGCACCATCACGGCGTCAGGTGCCGGCAAGGCGGTGGTCGGCGACGACTGAGGCCGGTGGAACGGGGGTCAGGTCACGAATATCGACTGGCTGCAGAATCCGCGGACTGGTGGCATGCCTCGACTTAGGGCGGCTCGAAGCTGCCGACGCTCGATGCCGCATGGAAGATCTTCCTGGCGGCAGTGACGGCGGGACGCTTCGGACGTCCAGCTCGCTTGCTGCGCTCACAGTTCGTGACCTGACCCCATCCCCAGTGCGGTCACTCCGGGGACAGCCCGAAGTGTTCGATGAGATACTCGGGCTGCGACTCCTGCAGCCACAGGAACAAGTCGTTCATCAGGTTGAGTGCGCGCCGGACGGCGTAGTGCTGATTCGAGCCGCGGACAGTGAGCGTCAGCCCCCAGGCGCCGCCGCGAACCCGGCTGGTCACGCGCGCGCGGCGGCGGTCCAGGCGCTTGTGCGTCGGCTGCGACCGCGACGATTGTGCGGCGACGATGGCATCGAGGGCCGAGGCCATCGGTGACCGGCGCGCGACCGCCGGAAACAGGGCCGGAGCCTCCAACGTGCCCGATCGGCCGTCGAACACCAGCCGCATCGGCGGTCGGAGCAGCCACTGGAAGTCGTAGGCGACGCGGCCGCGAGGCAGCGGCCTGACGCTGAAGCCGCGGAAGACGCCGCGGTCCGCATAGGCCTGGAGTGCGGCGGTGACCACACCCGCGTGACCGACGCCGCCGGTTGCGGCGGCCCTGCTGCCTGCGCCCACAGCTGCCCGCGTCAGTGGTAGTACGACATCACGCCGGGCTCGATCTTGCCGAGCGATCCGGGCGGGAACTTCGCGCGGTCCCAGAACTCCTTCCTCCCCTGGCAGTTGATCACGGCGGGCCGCCGCTCGCGCACCGCCACCTGGTAGGCGCGTTCCAGCGCGGGCCGGAACGCCGCGGGCCGCGTCACGTACTCACCATGTCCGCCGAGCGCCTCGGCCAGCTTGTCGTAGCGCAGGTTCTCCTGGAACAGGTGGATGGGCATCGCCTTCGGATCCTGCGTCGCCCCGGTCCACGTGCCCCACGCGTTGTTGTTGTAGACGATGACGACGGTCGGCAGCTTGTACTTGGCCATCGTGTCGATCTCCATGCACGTATAGCCGAAGCCGGCATCGCCGGTCGTGCAGATGATCGGATGGCCCTGGTGGGCCGCCTGTGGTCCGACGCCCAGCTGCACCGCGGCCGCCACGCCGACGGCGTAGCCCACGTCGGGCCCGATGGCCCCGTACTGGTACGCGCCGTTCATGATCTGGCCGGGGCGGAAGCCGCGCAGCTCGCGCCGCACGTACCGCGCGATGCCGAAGCCGCCGGAGGCGACGCTCGTCTGCTCCCTCGGCAGCGATCCGCGATAGAGGAAATCGCCGAGCTCCTTCGCGATGACGGCGGGGTGCACCGCGTCGCCGTAGCTCAGCCCGGTCTTGTAGTACTCGAGGTTCTGGTCCTCGAACTTCCTTCGCGCGGCTGCGATCTCCGCCAGCCAGGCGTCGTGCGTCATGCGCGGGGTCGCGTCGGCGAGCGCTTCCAGGGCCGCGAGCTCGCAGCTGACGATGCCGACATCGATGGGGATATTGCGGCCGATGTCCTCCGCGGCCTGGTCGATGCGGATGAAGCGCGCGTCGGGTCCGAAGGCGAACTCGCCCACCGTGGGCATGCAGTGCTGGCCCACGAGCACCACGACGTCGGCGCTGGCCAGCGCCGCCGGCGCCGCATTGGCGGAGAGCGGGCTCGCGTCCGAGAACTGGCCCTTCATCGCGCCAGACTCGACGACGGGGATCTGCGCCTTCTCGGCGAAGCGCTTCAGGGCGTCCCACGCCTTCGCGTAGAACACGCCGTTGCTCGAGACGATGATCGGCCGCTCGGCCTTGCGAAGCAGGTCCAGCGCCTTCGCGACGTCCTTTGGCGAGGGGTGCGGTCGCGACTCGGTGCGGTACCGCGTCTTGTCGTGGAAGTAGTCCAGCTCGGTGGCGCTCTTGAACGTGGCGGAGGCCACCTCGGCCGGGAAGTCCAGGTGCACGGGGCGCGGCACGCCGCTCCGCAGCTGGCGGAACGCATACCCGGCGTACTCGTGCACGCGCCGCGGGACGATGAGACGCTTGCCGTATTTCTTCATGCCCTCGGTGGTGGGCTGCTGGTAGGCGAGCTGGATGCCGGCCTCGGTGTCCTCCATGCCGATGGTCATGTTGCTGGCGAGCACCAGCAGCGGCGTGCGCGCGGCGTTCGCGCACGCGATGGCGCAGATCATGTCGGTGAAGCCGGGGCCCTCCGTGCCGGAGGTCACCGCAATCTCACCGGTCACGCGGATGAACGCGTCCGCGGCGTGCGCCATCGAGCCCTCGTGGCGGCCGCCGAACGCCGGGATGCCCGCGGAGGCGATAGCGTGGATGACGGGGTAGTTGCCCGGACACGCGAACATGGCCGCCACGCCTTCGTCCTTGCACGCGCGCGCGAAGACCTGCGCGCCCGTCATCGGGAAGTCGAACTGCTTCGGCGCGGCGGTCGTGGAGGCGGCGAACTCCGCCGGCACGCGGATCGGCGCAACCGGATTGGCCGCGTCCTGCTCGGCCCGGGCGCTGCCATCCGCGCTCGCCGCTGCGCCCCCGCCCAACGCGGCGGCCGCAGCCGTGGCGCCGGCCCCCGTGGCCGCGTGTCGAAGGAAGGAACGACGGTCCTGACGCTTCATCATGAAAGCCTCGCTCGCCGCAGGATACGACAAGAGCGGAGGCGGGAGGTAGGAGGTAGGAGACAGGAGACAGGAGACAGGAGACAGGAGGCAGGAAATAGGAGATAGGAGATAGGAGATAGGAGATAGGAAGTAGGAAGTAGGAAGAAGGAAGTAGGAAGTAGGAAGAAGGAAGAAGGAAGAAGGAAGAAGGAAGTCGGTAGCCGCAGGCCGCAAGTCGTCCGCTCTCGCCAATGCTACGGCGACCGGGCCAGCCGGCGATATGATGTCGCGTGCTCGGATCGATGCGATTGCCCGTCCTGCTCGCCGGAGCGGGCGCACTTCTCCTGGCGCTGGCGGGTCCGATGCTCGGCGCCCAAGGGGGGGCGCCCGCTTCGCCCCTCTGGGTCGATGTCACCGGCGAGGCCATAGGCAAGACGGCCTTCTGGACCAACAAGGTCGAGATTGCCGACCTCAACGGCGACGGACGCCCCGACCTGCTGTTTGCCAACGGCGGGGACTACTCGACGCCCGGCACGCCCGAGCCCAACCAGGTGTTCCTCAACACCGGCCCGGGCTTCCGCTTCCGGGAAGCCACAGCGGAGGTGCTGGGCACGACGCCTGACCTCGCCCGCGTGATCAAGGCGCGCGACCTGAACGGGGACGGGCTCGTCGACATCGTCGTCGGCACGACCTACCAGACGCAGAGCCGGCTGTTCCTCGGCCGCGGGCAGGGACGCTTCGAGGAAGTGACGCGGCCGCATCTCCCAGCCGTGCTCCTAAGCGTCGGCGATCTCGAGGTGGGCGATGTGGACGGCGACGGGGATCTCGATCTGGTGCTCGCCGACTGGGGGCCCGGCAACAACATGACGAACGAGGGCGGCCGCACACGCCTCTGGCTGAACGACGGCCAGGCGCGCTTCACCGACGCGACGGCGGAGGCCATGCCCGACATTCGCGTCCGCTTTTCGTGGGACGTCGAGTTCGCCGACGTCGACAACGACGCGGACCTCGACATCTTGGTGTCCTGCAAGCGGTGCGGCGGCAGCCACCTGTTCCGCAACGACGGCGCCGGCCGCTTCACGGACGACCCGCGCGCGCTGCCGCAGTACACGAACAACTACGAGTTCGAGCCGATGGACCTCGACGGCGACGGGTTCCTGGATCTCGTGACCATGAACGACGGCGAGATCGTGGGGGAGGACGGATCCAGCCGTCGCGAGCACGTCTTCCGGAACGACGGAAAGGGCCGCTTCCGCGATGCGACGGAGGCGTGGTGGCCGCCCGCGTCGAACGTCGGCGAGGACGACAACATGGTGGCGTTCCTCGACTACGACTCCGACGGCGACGCCGACTTCGTCGTCGGATCGCTCAGCGGGCCGGATCGGCTGCTGATCAACGACGGCCGCGGGCACTTCACCGCGCGCCTCGACGTGTTCGGCGGCGAGGACACGCCGGGCACGCTCGGCCTCGCGCTGGCGGACCTCGACGGCGACGGGCGGATGGACGTCGTGCAGGGGCAGGGCGAGCACAAGACGGCCATCGACGAGCGCGTGTTCTCTGGTCGGGGGCTTGCGCCGGACACGGCGCCGCCGTCGGTGACGATGGTCGGAGTCACCGAGGCGGGCGGGCGGCGCCGGGTGCACGCGCGCGTGCACGACCGCAAGAGCCCGTCCCTGCCCTTCGAGTGGAGGCGTGTGGTCATGGAAGTCACGACACCGGGGGGCACGCGCGAGGTGCCGATGCGATGGTACGGCGAGTACCTCTGGCGGGCAGACTGGCCGACGGGCACACCCGAGACGGCCCCATTCCGCGTGTGTGCCACCGACGCCGCAGGACTGTCCACGTGCGCGACGAGACAGCCGTGATTAGACGGCCCGCAGGGTAGATCGGCAACTCGCGCCAGGCACTCGTCGCGATGCCGCGCTGGCGTGCCAGCTCTGGGTCGCTGTGCACCGGGCGCCCACCGGTCCGATCGTCACCGTGCCGTGTTGAGCGCGGACGAACGGTCACGACCCTTCGTCGTGCGTCAGCACCCTCGTCTGCACGTCGCCCTGCTGCAGCATCGTCACGAAGGCCCGCACGAGGTCGGGATCGAACTCCGACCCCACGCGCTCGAGCAGGTACGCCTCCGCCTGTGCCGCGGACCAGGCGTCCCTGTAGGGCCGGCGGGTCCGCAGCGCGTCGTAGACGTCGCAGACGTGCACCAGCCGGCTGGCCAGCGCGCAGTCGCGGCGGTAGTGCAGGCGCGGATAGCCACCCCCGTTCAGCATGATGTGGTGCTCGTAGGCGACGATGGCCGCGACGTCGAGGTTGGCTTCGTGCCGGAGGATGGCGCGCGCACCGTCCTCCGGGTGACGGTTCATCACCTGCCGCTCCTCCTCGGTCAGCCTCCCCGGTTTGGTCAGGACCTCAAGCGGGATGCGCACCTTGCCGATGTCGTGCAACAGGCCCGCGACGCCGTACGCGCGCACCTCGCCCGGGCTGCAGCCGAGCCACTCGGCCAGGCCCATCGCGAGCACCGCGACGTTCAGCGAGTGGGTGGTCGTGTACTGGTCGAACTCCTTGAGGTGCAGCAGCGGGAGGATGACGTGTCGGCCGCTGTGCATGGCCACCGACAGCGAGTGCACGACGGCCTCGGCCTCGAGCAGCGGGACGCCCGCGCCGGCCCGGACCTCGTCCTGCAGCCAGCGGAGCGTGTCCACCTCCTCACGCAGCGTCAGGTTGAGCGTGGCGACGCTGTGCACGGCCGCCGACGGGTCGTCAGCGTCCGGGAACCCTTCGAGGCCCACGCCCCCGAAGCGGACGCCGAGATCCCGCATCTGCCGGTTCTCGGCCGTGTCGGCTGTCGCCGGGACGAGCCGTGCCTGCAGTTCGTGGACGAAGCCGTCGAACTGTGCCCGCGTGATGTGCGGGTCGAACTCGAGGCGCTGGATGCCCACGCGGATCAGGCGCCTGGCCCAGCCCCAGCCGCGCAACTCGCGGAGCGCCTCGCGGCCGAAGACGACCTCCTCGTCGAGCAGCGTGAACGTGGCCGGCGTCGCGGCACTCGAAAGCCCCTCGAGCCGCTCGAACGCGGTGTCCACCGCCGCCTCGCGCGTCGGGTGGCCCTCGGGGTAGAGGGACATCGTCGACAGCGCGTGCGCGAGGGACTGGAGGAAGCGGGCCGGGTCGCTCACCGGTGGCCTCCCCGTGCGGCGGCGGCGATTTCGGGCTCGTCCGAGGCTCTGGCCCTGGCGAGCACGGCAGCGGCACGAGGATCGGCTGTCCAGCCGTCCGCGAGCGCGGCGAGCGCCGCGAGCATGACCGTCGAGCGTGGTGCCAGCTTCAGGCGCCCGGACCAGGTGCGTCCGCCCTCCACGCGTGCCAGCAGGGCACGGAGAGCCGCCGTGCTTCGGGAACGGCCCAGCGCGCGAACCGCGAGAACCTGCAGGGCCTCGTCCGCGTGTTCGTCGGCGACGCGGACGACCAGTGGCACAACGGCGTCGGGACACGCCTCCTGAAGGGCCTGGAGGCCTGTCCCGAGGACCCTGGGATCGGCATCGGCGAGCGCGACGCGCATGGCGGCCTCACGCCCGGCAGGCCGTGCCAGCTGCAGGCGGACGGCCTGCAGTCGGACGCGCGCATCGCGGTGCGCCATCCACCGCGCGCCGTCGAAGCCGGCGGGCACGCGGCCGAGTCGCTCCATCACCCACAGCATGTTGCGCTGCACGAACCAGCGCGTGTCACCCAGGCGTGCGGCCAGGTGCGGCACGATGTCGACCTGCGCGCGCGCGAGCCGATCGAGGAGCTGGCGCCGCGTGAGCCGGTCCTCACTCGACGTGATGGCGTCGAGCAGCACCTCGCAGCTCGCGTCCGGCAGCGACGGCAGCAGCGCGTCGAGACTGGCCACGTCGAGCGGGTGCCGCGACACCAGCGCCCGGATGGCCGGCGGCTGGACGAGCTGTGCGATCACCTCGCGCGCGACCTCGCCCGACGCGCTCGCGTCGGGGTGACTGGCGAGCAGCGGGAGGAGGGCGCCCACGCGGCCGTCGCGGACGATCTGTTCCACGGCGACGCTCAGGCGCGGGCCCGTCGCGCCGAGCTCCAGCGCCATCTGGACGAGCCGCACCGGGTCGTACCGCTCGATGTCGTCGCCGACGGGCGTGCCCGATGGCCGCCGCGATGTCTCCGCGAGGTGCTGCAGCGTGCGGCTGTAGTCCTCCGGGTTCGGATCGGCCAGCTCCCAGCCGGCGATGAGGCGGCCCACCTGCTCGCGCAGGGCCTCGTCTGCCGCAGGCCGAACCTGCGCGTCGCCGTGTTCGGCGTGTGCCGCCAGCTTGGCGAGCATGCGCGACAGCCCGTGTGAAATGGTCTGGCCGCTCGCGTCGGCGGCGGCCTGGACGATGGCCAGGACCGAGTCCACGGCCATGCCGTGGGCGGCATCGAGGACGAAGCTGGTGCGCTGGGCCGCATCGCCGCCCATCGCGACCAGACGCCGCAGCGTCTCGGGTCTGAGGGCCGCGATCAGGCGCGCCGTGCGCTGGCGGAGCGCCGCCGCCTCGGCCCCGCTCGCGTCCCTCAACTCCTCCGCGATCTGCAGGAGGTGCCCGACGATCACCTGGTCGTAGGCCTCGGCACCCGGGTGCTCGTCGATGGCCCGGGCCACTGCCACCGGCTCCATGGCCCCGGGATCCAGTGCCGCGTCGCCGTCTGCCGCGATGGCGGCCCGCACCAGCCCCATCCACAACTCCGTGCCTCGCAGCCCACGGGACTGCATGCCCTCGGTGCCGGGCGCGTCGGCGAGCAGCGTCAGGCGGTCGAACGTGATCGGGTGCAGCCGCAGGTGCGGCCACGACGGCAGTGTGGGCGAGGGGGCACCGGGTGTCGCGGCGCGCTCCGGGTCCGCACCGAGCGCGCGGAGCGCCTCGCTGACTTCAGCGGGCTCGATCCCGCGGTGGATCGTGAGGGCGGCCAGCTGGTGCCTGTGCAGCGTGGCGGCCAGCCGCTGCAAGACGGGGTGATTCGGGTCGGTCGCGATGCCGTCGATGATGAGCTGGCGCTGTGCGACGCCGAAGGACAACTGGTCGCGATTGGCAAGGACGCGGGCCACGCGCCGGGCAACAGCCTCTGCCGCCGGCCACAGCGCCAGGTGCCCCTCGGGATAGATGGCATGCTTGTGGAGTGCGATCGCGAACTCCACGAGGAGCACGCTGTATTCGCGCGACAGGGTGACACGCTCTGATCGCGGAGCGACGTCCTGCACGGTGGCGAAGCGTACACCGACTCCGGCGTCGGCGCCAACCTTCCACGACTCTGATACCGTACCCCCGGGCCCCGTACTTCCGACGCGCGAGATCCTCGATGCACCCATACGACCAGTTCGCCGCCCTCCTGGGCGGTCCGGGGCCGCTCCTGGCCCTCGCGCCGATGCAGGAGGTCACGGACGGCGCCTTCTGGACGCTCGTCCATCGATACGGTGGCGCCGACGTCTACTGGACGGAGTACTTCCGCGTCCACGCCGACTCCACGCCGGAGAGGCGGATCCTCGACGCGATTAAACGAAACACCACCGGACAGCCCGTCGTCGCACAGATGATCGGCAACGACGTCCCCGCGCTGGTGCGCACCGCGCGGGCGCTCCAGCAGCTTCCCGTCGCGGCAATCGACCTGAACCTCGGGTGCCCCGCGCCCATCGTCTACAGGAAGTGCGCGGGCGGGGGCCTGCTCCGCGAGCGTGAGCGCGTCGACGCCATCCTCGGCGCGCTCCGCGATGCGGTACATATCGGGTTCACGGTCAAGACCCGCCTGGGCTTCGCGTCGGCAGAGGAGTTCGACGCGCTGCTGCCCATCTTCGCGCGGCACTCCCTCGATGCCCTCACGGTGCACGCGCGGACCGTCGCCCAGCTCTACCGGCTGCCCGTGCACTACGACCGCATCCGCCAGGCCGCCGAGTCGATGCCGTGTCCGGTGATTGCCAACGGCCACGTGCACTCCGCGACGCAGGCGCAGGCCGTGCTGGCGCGGACGAAGGCGCGCGGCCTCATGATCGGACGTGCCGCCATCCGCAGCCCGTGGCTGTTCACGCAGATCCGGCAGCAGCTTCGCGGCGAGCCCGTGACGATGCCGACCGGCCGCGACGTCTGGGCCTATGTACGCGCGCTGTGGGACTCGCAGGCGGGCCTTGACAGGCCGGAGAAGTCCCAGTGCGAGCGGATGAAGAAGTTCCTCAACTACCTCGGCGAAGGGGTGCCCGCGCCGTTCCTGCACCAGATCCGCCGGACGCAGACCGCCGCCGAGTTCCACGGCATCTGCGCCGCGTTCCTGGATCACGACGAGCCGATGGCACTGGCGCCTGCCGAGGCCGGCGCCGGGCTCTGAGCCGGCGAGGCCTTGCCCGCGAACTGGCTTTCGTAGAGCGCGGCGTAACGTCCGGCCGCGGCCAGCAGCGCCTGATGTGTGCCCTTCTCCACGATCCGACCGTGTTCCATCATCAGGATCACGTCCGCCGTGCGGATGGTGGAGAGTCGATGGGCGATGACGAACGCGGTCCGGCCGCGCATCAACCGTCCCATGGCCTCCTGGATGAGGACTTCGGTGCGCGTGTCGACGCTGCTGGTCGCCTCGTCCAGGATGAGGATGGCCGGGTCCGCGAGAAACGCGCGGGCGATGGTCAGCAGCTGCTTCTGCCCCTGTGAGAGGTTCGTCGCCTCCTCGTTGATGACCGTGTCGTAGTTGTCGGGCAGCGTGCGGATGAAGTGATCGGCCTGCGCCGCCCTGGCCGCCTGGACGATGGCGTCCTGGCTGGCGCCCTCGCGGCCGTAGGCGATGTTGTCGCGGATGGTGCCCGAGAACAGCCACGTGTCCTGCAGCACCATGCCGAACATCCGGCGCAGGCTGCCGCGGGCCATGTCTCGGATGTCGACCCCGTCCACGCGGATGCTGCCCGCGGTCACGTCGTAGAACCGCATCAGCAGGTTGACCAGCGTCGTCTTGCCCGCGCCGGTGGGCCCGACGATGGCCACCGTCTGTCCGGATGTCACATGGATGCTCATGTCCTCGATCAGCGGCGCGTCCGGCGTGTAGCTGAAGGCGACGCGATCGAACTGCACATCGCCGCGCGGCGCGGGCAGGGTGGCCGCGGCCGGCGCCTCCGCTGCCTCCTCGGGCTCGTCCAGCAGCTCGAAGACGCGCTCGGCGGAGGCGATGGTGAGCTGGATGGAGTTGGCGATGCTGCTCAACTGCGAGATCGGCATCGTGAACTGCCGGCTGTACTGGATGAAGGCCTGGACGTCACCGAGCGCGATCGCCCGCCGCATGACCAGGAAGCCGCCGATGACCGCCACAGCCACGTAGCCCAGGTTGCCGATGAACATCATGATCGGGAACATCATGCCGGTGACGAACTGCGCGCGCCACGCGCCGTCGTAGTACGTCTCGTTGAGGTCGTCGAAGGTCGCCGCCGACCGCGCCTCGTGGCCGAAGGCGGTGACGATGGCGTGTCCCGCGTACATCTCGGCCACGTGCCCGTTCAGATCGCCGAGCGCCTTCTGCTGGCGCACGAAGTAGCCTTGCGACCGCTTCGCGATCCTGGCGACGACCGTGACGCTCAACGGCAGCGTCAACACCACCACGAGGGTCAGGACCCAGCTGATGGTCAGCATCATGATGATGATGCCGATCACCGTCAGCACCGAGGTCGTGAGCTGCGTGAGGTTCTGCTGCAGCGTGCTGCTGATGTTGTCCAGGTCGTTGACGGCCCGGCTCATGATCTCGCCGTGGGTTTTCGAGTCGAAGAAGCGGAGGGGCAGGCGGCTGAACTTCGCCTCGACGGCCTGACGCAGGGCGTACACCGTCTTCTGCGCCACACCCGACATCAGGTACTGCTGCACGTACTGAAAGACGGCGCTGACGACGTACAGGACAAGGAGCGTCCAGAGGATACCGGCGACATAGCCGAAATCGATGCCGGCGTTCGACCTCCCGAGCGTGCGCGCCAGGTAGCCTTCGAAGATCCTGGTGGTCGCCAGGCCCAGCATCTTCGGGCCGATCACGCTGAACAGCGTGGCGATGACGCCGGCGGCCACCACCACGGTCAGCGCCGGCCGGTGGGGCGCGAGATACCCCGCCAGGCGTCGGAGCGTGCCCTTGAAGTCCTTGGCCTTCTGCACGGGCATGCCGACGCCGGCCATCGGGCCCCGGCCGAACATGCTGGTCGATGCCGACGGCTGCCGCGGGGGCCTGGGCCCGTCGCTCATGCGACCTCCCCGAGAGAGGCCTGCGATTGCGCGATCTGGCGGTAGACGTCGCACGTCTGCAGCAGCTCCGCATGGGTGCCGATGCCCGCGACCCGGCCGTCGTCCAGGACGACAATTCGGTCGGCGCTCATCACGGTGCCGATGCGCTGCGACACGATGAACACGGTGGCCTCGGTGGTGTCGGCCTTTAGCGCGGCGCGCAGTCTGGCGTCCGTGGCGAAGTCGAGCGCCGAGAAGCTGTCATCGAACACGTAGATCTCGGCGCGGCGGACGAGCGCCCGCGCGATGGCGAGGCGCTGTCTCTGGCCGCCGGACAGGTTGGTGCCGCCCTGCGACACCCGCGAGTGGTAGCCCTCCGGCATGCGGTCGATGAACTCGGCAGCCTGTGCCACCGTCGCGGCACGCCGCATGCCTTGGTCTGTCGCCTCGTCCCGGCCGAAGCAGATGTTGCTGGCAATCGTGCCCGAGAAGAGCACGGTCTTCTGGGGCACGAAGCCGATCCTGGCCCGCAGGTCCTGCAGCCGCATGTCCCTGACGTCCACGCCGTCGACGAGCACGCGGCCCCCGGCGACGTCGTAGAAGCGCGGGATGAGGCCGGCGAGCGTGGACTTGCCGGATCCGGTGCCGCCGATGACCGCGGTCACCTCCCCTGGCCGTGCCGTGAACGACACACCCGACAGGGCCGGTTCCTCGGCGCCCGGGTACTGGAACGTCACGTCCTGGAATTCGACGCAGCCTGTGGCGGCGCCGGCGGTCGTCGGTTGCGCGGGATCGTTCACGTCGGGCACGACGTCGAGCACCTCGTTGATGCGCTCGGCCGACGCCGCGGCCCGCGGCAGCATCACGAACACCGCCGTCACCATGAACACGGCCATCAGGATCTGGATGGCGTACTGCAGCGACGCCATCATCGCGCCAACGTGCATCTCGCCGGCGTCGATGCGCAGGCTGCCGAACCAGATGATCAGCACGCTGGTCAGGTTCATCATGAAGAACATGGTGGGCATGAGCAGCGCCACCAGGCGGTTGACCGCGATCGCGGTGTCCGTGACATCCCGATTCGCCTCGTCGAAGCGGCGGCTCTCGTGGGCGCCGCGATCGAACGCGCGAATCACGCGGACACCGGTCAGGCCTTCGTCGATCACGAGATTGAGCCGATCGATCTTGACCTGCATCTGCTGGAACAGCGGCACCGCCTTGCGCATGATCAGGAAGAAGACCACCGCCAGGACCGGGATGACCGCGATCAGCACGCGCGCCAGCCGTGCGTCCTGCGACAGCGACAGCACCACGCCGCCGATGGCCATCATCGGCGCCGAGATCGCCATGCTGAGCAGCATGATCAGCACCTGCTGCACCTGCGTGGTGTCGTTGGTCGTCCGCGTGATCAGCGACGCCGCGCTGAAGTGATCGAACTGGTGGACCGAGAAGTGCGTCACCCGATCGAAGATGCGGCCGCGCACGACGCGCCCGAAACCCGTGGCGACCCTCGAGGCGAAGAAGCTGCCCGCCACGGCACACGCGGTACCGAGCACGGCGACCAGCAGCATCAGGCCGCCGATGATCAGGATCTGGCGGGTGTCGCCCGGCACGATGCCGTGATCGACGATGTCGGCCATCAGCCGCGGCAGATACAGGTTGGCCAGCGATTGTGCGAGCGCCAGCACCATCACAACGGCGATCGACGATCGGAAGGGCCCGAGTAACGCGAACAGCTTCACCATGAGGGCGCCACAATCCTGTCACAACGCCACGAGACACGGCCCCGGCCGCACCCCCGGCGGACGCTGCTGGCATCCGCCGTCGGGCGGCTACCGCGCCGTGCCGGCGCCGCCCTCCTGCGTGCTGAGATACAGCGGATTGAACAGCAGCTTGAACGTGTTGTGGGGCTGGCCCCTCCAGTGGGGCCGGATCGCCATCACGACGGCCTGGCCCTTGCCCACCGGGACGCGCACCGCGGCCGCGCGGCCGGCCACGTAGCGCGACGCGCCGAGCTCCCAGCCGCTGACGAGCAGGTTCTGGCGGGGGAACTCCGCGTAGACGTCCACCGTGCGCTCCGCTCGCCTCCCGCCCTCGGCCGCCGCCGGCACCACCTGCAACGCCTGTGAATCCGCGAACATCGCGACGGCGCTGGCCTCCATGCCGGCCGCCAGCGGGTTCTCTGGCTTCGTCGTGATCCGAAGCAGCGACCCGGGGATGAAGAACTCGCTCGGGCGTGTGCCGCTCACGCTGTTCCGCAGCGGCAGCTCGAGCGCGCGGATCGCGAAGTCGATGGCGGTGTCCCATGCCACGAGCCAGCCGCCCTGCTCGACGAAGCGTCGCACGTTGGCCGCCCCCTCCATGCCGATGCCGCCGACGAACTCCTGCGGCATGGTGCCGGCGAGATGTCCGTTGAGGATGGTCTCCTCCGACTCGTCCGCGAAGAGCAGCACGTCGAACCGGGACAGGTCGCCGGCGCGAAGGTCCGCGTTCCTCACGGTGGTGTAGGGGAACTCGAACTGATCGAGGATCCAGCGGGTCCAGCCCTCGTCCATGTTCGCGCGATGGCTGCGGTAGAGCGCGATGCGGGGGGTGCGAATCGGCCGCGAGCCACTGGGCGGCGCATCGAGCGCCTTGAACACCACGCCGAGGGCCTTGCCCTGCTGCTCCACCGCGTCGCGCGCGATGCCCTGCACGACGATCGTGTTGTCGGCCGCCCACGCCGCCTTCGCGCCGGCCTTCAGCAGCCGGTTGAGTGCCTTCACGCCCAGGTTCTGGTTGGGCGCCAGCGAGAACGCGGCCGTGCCTGCTCCCCGCACGCCGCCGGGCGCGGGTGGGACCTCGTCGATCACGCGCGAGGGCAGCGGGAACGCCTCGGTGACGCGATCGATCTTGGCGCCCATCTGGAAGCTGAGCTCGTAGCCGGTCATGTCGTACGGCGGATCGGGCGGCCCGCCAGGGTAGAGGCGGCGCTCGGGGAACGTCTTCGCCTCGATCAGGTCCACGACGTAGGGGCGGAACGATTGCGGGCCGATGACGTAGGTGCCGGCTGGATACGAACGCCCGCCAGCCGAAAACGAGGCATCGGCCTGGCGGATCTCGATGTTCGCGATCCGGAACGTCCGCAGGAACTCCACCGTACGCGTCGGGTCGTGCTGTGCGGCGAGGTCGATGACGTAGGCGAACGGGCCGCCCTGCGCCTTCTCGCCGCGCGCGATCTGCCTCGTGCCCATCCGCCAGATGTTGTAGAGGAAATCCTCCTTCAACCGCGCCGACAGGTCGAGCGTGGCACGCGACGCCGTGATCATGTACTCCACCGGCTTCCGCAGCGGCCAGCAGCCACCGAGCCACGGGTTCGTGTAGTTGACGCTCGGGATCTTCGCAGGCAGGTTCTTGTGCCGCTCGCCGAAGGTCTCGGGAATCTCCTCCGCCGCGTAGCAGTGCGGGGTGGCGTAGCGATACAGCGACGTCTCGGTCAGGAAGCCGGCCATGTTGTGGAAATCGGGTCCGCCGCGCATGCTGCCGTTCCACCAGATGTCGTAGAGCATGTGGCTGCTGTAGCCGGGCTTCTCCTCCTCGTCGAAGCGCTTGCGCATCGCCTCGCCGATCTGGTTGATGGTGCTCACCACCAGCGGATCGAGGTTCGGGTTCACCGGGTCCTTCATCGGCGGGCCCCAGATGCGGCTCGGGAACGGCCCTGACTGATGGTGGTTGTAGACCACCTGCGGGTACCACACCTTGTAGAGCTGGCGGGCCACCGCCTGGGCCTCCACCTGCGTGAACATCGCCCAGTCACGGTTGTTGTCGTGCCCGACGTAGTGGTGGTACAGCTCCGGCGGCGTGGTCGTCTCGAAGGGCGTGCCCAGGTTCTTCATGTACCAGCTGCGCACGATGTCCAGGCCGTCGGGGTTCATCGAGGGCATGAGCAGGAGGATGGCGTTGTCGCGCACGCGCTTCGCCTCGTCGTCTTCCGACGCCACGAGCCACCATCCCAGCTCCGGCGTGTGCTGCGCGCCGGCCACCTCCGTGGCGTGCAGGCCGCCATCGATCCAGACGATGGCCTTGCCTTCCTTGGCGAGCGCGCGGGCCTTGGGTTCGTCCACGCCGCGTGCGTGCGCCAGCTGCCTCGCGATCTCCTGGTAGCGCGCGCGGTTTCTGATGTTCGCCTCGCTCGAGATGGCGGCCAGGATCATCGGCCGACCCTCGGTGCTCTTGCCGATCTCCTCGACGACGATGCGATCGGAGGCGGCATCGAGACGGCGGAAGTACTCGACGATCTGCTCGTGGCTGGCGAGCTTGTAGTCGTCGCCGGGGGCGAAGCCGAACACGTCCTTCGGCTCGGGGACGCGCGAGGCCGCGGCCGGTTGGGGCGCGGCCGTCCGGCCCTGCGCGACGAGGACCGCGGCCGGGATGGCGAGCGCTGCGGTCAGGGTGAGAGCGAGCGAGCGGCGAGACAGCACGGGCATGGTGCCCTCCACCGGCATTGTGCGTGGCGGCGTCCCCCGGGTCAATGCGCCTGGTCCGCCTTCACCATGACACCAGCCATTACGAGCTGCCCTGACCGCTGATCGCCACGCGGGCCTGCCGCGCACGTGCCGACGCGCGCAACTGCTCGGGCATGAGCGTCACGAACAGGCCCTCGCCCTCCGCGAACAGCTTGCCCGCCGCATCCGTCAGGCGCGCGCTGAGCGAGACCTTCCGGCGATCGAGGTGGTCGATCCACGCCTCCACGCACCCCGAGAACCCGAGCGGCACCATGTGCCGGAAGTTGATGATGAGGCGCGCCGCCACGGCCGGGTGTCCGTTCACCCAGCACGCGGCCCCCATGGCTTCGTCCAGGACCGCGGAGATGGCGCCGCCGTGCACGTGATCCGGCGGGCCCTCGGACCCGCGCCCGAACCAGACGCACGCGTAGAGGTGATCGCTCGCCGCCTGGCGGTAATACGACACGCGCGTGCGGTCGGCGGCGGCCGCTGTTCCGGACACGAAGGACCCCGTGGCGGGACCACCCGGGAACGGATCGACCGGCTCCCATCCGGGCCTGGGGCAGGGCAGGGGCGGCGGGGACGTCACGAGGTGGGCCCGGGCCGGCCTCGTCTGGGCAGCAGCATGCCCACGATCCTACCGTGGCCTCACCGCGCGCGCCCGGGCCCGTAGAGTACGTGGCCGGGCCGCACGCCGGTGTGGCGATCGTGATCGATGACCACCCGGCCGTTGACCAGCACATAGTCGATGCCGGCAGGCGACAGGCGCGGTTGCTCGTACGTGGCCCGGTCCTGCAGCGCCTCGAGGTCGAAGACGACCACGTCCGCCCAGCAGCCGACGCGGATCGCGCCTCGATCGGCGAGCCGCATGCGTGTGGCGGGCCACGACGTCATCTTGCGGATGGCCTGCTCCAGCGGCAGCACGCCACGCTCGCGCACGTACCGCGCGATCACGCGGGGGAAGTTGCCGTAGGCGCGCGGATGGGTGAGGCCCGTCGGATCCTGGCCGCCCTCGGTGGCCGACGCGCCCGCATCGCTGCCGATGCTCGTCCAGGGGAACCGCAGCGCCGTCTCGACGTCGGCTTCGCTCATCATGTGGTAGATGGCCATCACGCGGCCCTCGCCCTGCGCCACCAGGTCGTAGGCCGTGTCGACGGGATCCTTGTTCAAGGCCGTCGCGATGTCGGCAATCGACCTCCCCTCGAATCGGGCGTTCTCCGCATTGCGCGCATTGGCGAGCACGACGCCGGACCACCCGCCCGCGGCCTCGACCAGATTGGACCATCCCGGCGCGCCCTCGACGACCTCCCGCTTCAGGCGGGCACGGATCTGCGGATCGGCCAGGCGCTTCAGCAGCTCGGGCCTGCCGCCCTCCTGCGCCCACGAGGGGATCGTCGCCTCGAGGCCCGTGCCGCCCGCGGTGTACACGTACATGTCCGCGGCCACGTCCACGCCCCGCGCGCGGGCCGCGTCGATGGTGCGCCCGGCCTCCGCCATCAATGTGCCCCATCCCGGCTGGTACGCGGCCTTCAGGTGGAAGATCTCCACCGGCAGACCGGCGGATTCGCCGATGGTGATGGCTTCCCTGATGGCGCCCATCAGGTCCTTGCCTTCCTCACGCATGTGGGTCGCGTAGATGCCGCCGTGAGCGGCGGCCACCCTGGCCATCGCGACGAGCTCGTCCGTCTTCGCGTAGCTCGACGGCGGATAGATGAGCGCGGTGGTCATGCCCATGGCGCCGCCCCGCATCGCGGTCGCCATCAGCGTCTGCATACGCCCCAGCTCCTCGGCGCTGGGCTCCCGGGCCGTGTTGCCGATCACCGCGGTCCGTGCCTGTGTCTCGCTGTAGTAGCTGCCGAAGTTGATGCTGATGCCGCCCTGCTCCAGCCCCGCGAAGTACTCCGACACGCGCTCGGCCGGCACCGGCGTCCCACCCTCTCCGCCAATCGCCGTCGTCACGCCCATCCGCAGCTTGTTCTCGGCCAGACCGTTCTTCGGGAGCACGGCGCCGGACTGGTCCATCATGTCGATCCAGCCCGGCGAGACGTAGCGGCCGGCCGCGTCGATCTCCTGCGCACCGCGTCCCTCGATCCGGCCGATGGCCGCGAATCGCCCGTCCTTGATGGCCACGTCCGCGGCAATCCACGGGTTGCCCATGCCATCGAGCACGCGGCCGTTGCGGATGACGATGTCGTACGCGGGAGCGGGCGTCTGGGCGACGAGCGATGCGGTCGCGCACGCGACGGCGACGAGCATCGCCAGTGGACGGCGGACGACGGTTCGCATGGCGCACATGCTACGCCAGTTTCCGCGCGGCCCGCTGTGATACCCTTCGCCCGCCATGAACATCCTGCTGCTCGGCACCGGCATGCAGGGCAAGGCGGCGCTGCACGATCTGGCCGCGAGCCCCCTTGTCTCGCGCATCGTCGCGGCCGATCGCGATCTCGCCGCTCTGTCGGCATATGTGCAGGCGCGCGGGTATGGCGACAAGGTCGTGTGCACCGGGCTCGACGCCCGCGATCGCGGCGCGATCGACCGGCTCATGGCGGACGGCGTGGACGTGGTCATCGACCTGCTGCCCGTGCCGTTCATCGGGACCGTGGCCGCCTCCGCCGTGGCGCACGGCGTCCACCTGGTCAACACGTTCTACGTCACGCCCGAGCTCGCCGCACTCGCTCGCGAGGCGGAGTCCCGGGGCGTGACGCTGCTGCCGGAGCTCGGAATGGATCCCGGCATCGACCTCCTCATGCTCGGCGACATGGTCCGACAGATGGACGAGGTGACCGAGATCCTGAGCTACGGCGCCGGGATTCCGGAGCCCGCTGCCGCCAATAACGCGATCAAGTACAAGGTGAGCTGGACGTTCGAGGGCGTGCTGCGGTCGTACCTGCGGCCCGCACGCCTCGTGAGCGACGGGCGGCCGGTTGAACTCTCAGACCGCGTGCAGTTCCAGCCCGAGCACATCCATCATGTCGACGTCGCGGGTGTCGGCACGCTCGAGGCGTTCCCGAACGGCGACGCCGTGGCCTACGTGCGCCAGCTCGGTCTCGACGAGCGGCAGATGCGTCGCGCGGGCCGCTATGCCATGCGGTATCCGGGGCACTGTGCCTTCTGGTCCGTCATGGTGGCGCTCCACCTCCTCGACGACGCGATGGTCGAAGTGGACGGCGTGCCGGTGAACCGTCGCAGGTTCCTCACCGCGGCCCTGGAGCCGCAACTCCAGTACGGCGCCGCCGAACGGGACCTGTCGATCATCCGCGTCGAGGTCGCAGGGCGTCGCGGCGGCGAGCCCGTCCGGCTCGTGCGCGAGGTCATCGACCGCCGCGACCTCGTCTCGGGACTGACCGCCATGAGCCGGACCGTCGGGTTCACGGCCAGCATCGGCGCCCAGCTGGTCGCCGATGGCACCATCACGAAACGCGGCCTGATCTCACCGGTGACCGACGTGCCGTACGACACGGTCGCCGCCGCGCTCGCGGCCCGGGGCGTCGCGATCGCGGCGCGCGAGGAGCACCCGGACGTCCGCTGACCATGCTGTCCCTCGCTCCCGTCCTGGTCGCGCTGGTGCTGGCGTTCTGGACCAGGAACGCGGCGTTCGCGCTCCTCGTCGGGTGCCTCACGGGCGGCATCATCGCCGGCTTCGATCCCGCCACGGGCCTGGTGCGCACCTTTCAACAGGCGCTCGGCAACGCCGACTTCATCTGGGTGATGCTGATCGAGGTCGCCGTCGGCGTGATGATCGCGTTCTACCTGAGGGCCGGCGTCATCGCGGGCTTCGCCGACTGGGCCGCGCCCCGCATCCGATCGCGCCGATCCGCCAAGGGCTTCGCGTGGGGCCTCGGGCTCTTCATCTTCTTCAGCGACTACTTCAGCCCGCTCTTCAGCGGCCCCATTGCCAGGCCGCTCACCGATCGGCACCGCGTGTCGCGCGAGATGCTCGCGTACCTGCTGGACTCGGGCAGCGCGCCCGTGGCGGCGCTCGTGCCGATCAGCGCGTGGGCGGTGTACGTGGCGGGCCTGCTCAAAGGGCATGGCCCGATAGACACGGTGGAGGCCGGGATGACGGTCTTCATCCAGGCGGTGCCGTTCAACCTGTACGGCTGGCTCGCGGTCATCCTCGCGGGCCTGGTCGCGTTCGAGCTGGTGCCCGACATCGGCCCGATGCGGACGGCGGAGCGGCGTGCGCGTGAGGAGGGCAAACCGCTGCGCGATGGCGCCACGCCGCTGACGGGACAGGAGCTCGACGACATCGAGCAGCAGCCGGGCGCCCGGCGCAGCCTGGTCCTCTACCTGTTCGTGCCCGTCGTCCTCGTCCTCGGCATCGCCATCGGGACGTTCGCGGTGTCGGGCTCGGCGAAGATCCTCGAGGCGTTTCTCGCCGCCGTTTTCTACCAGTTCGTGGCGATGAGCCTGGGAGGCCACTTTGCCGGCGTGGACGATGCCGCGGGCGTCGCCACGCGCGGCATCAAGGGCGTGCTGCCCGCGATCATCATCCTCGCGCTCGCCTATGCCATCAACGCGGTCTCGAAGTCGCTCGGCGCGCAGGACTACGTCGTCGCCCTGACGAAGGACTGGATGGTCGCGGGCTCCATTCCCGTCGTCGTGTTCCTCACCGGTGCGGCGGTGTCGTTCTTCACCGGCACCTCCTGGGGCACCTACGCGCTGCTGACGCCGTTTGCGCTGCCGCTGGCGCTCGCGGCCTCGGGGGGCGTGGTGGACGCCGGCGTGCTCGCGACGGTCGGCGCGGTCGTGTCGGGCGGTCTGTTCGGCGATCACTGCTCACCGGTGTCGGACACCACCTGCCTGTCGTCGTTCGGCGCGGCCTCGGATCACATGGATCACGTGACGACGCAGCTGCCGTATGCGATCGGCGCGGGTATGCTCTCCGCCGCGCTCTTCGCCATCGTTGGCTGGCTCACGGTGTGACCCGGAGGGGGTATGACGGACACGTTCGACTTCATCGTCGTCGGGGGCGGGTCGGCCGGGGCGGTGGTTGCGGCGCGCCTGTCCGAGGATCCCGCCTGCCGCGTCGCCGTGATCGAGGCGGGGGAGCGCCCTCCTGAGGAGCGCATGCCGGTCGCCTGCGGGAGCATGCAGCTCGATCCGGCCACCGACTGGATGTACACCGCGGACCCGGGACGAGCAGGGCTCGGCCTTCGTGGACGTCGGATGCCGGTGCCGCGCGGCAGGATGCTCGGCGGTTCGTCTGGCATCAACTACATGGCGTACGTTCGAGGCCATTCCGGGGATCCCCGGCTGCGTGTGACGGGCGTCGACAAGTTACGGGTGGCGGACGCCAGCGTCATGCCGAACATCGTCAGCGGCAACACGAACGCGACGGCCATCATGATTGGCGAGAAGGCGGCCGAGATGGTGGCCGCGGACCGCGGCGTCGCCCTGGCGGCGTTCGTGGGTGAGCGGGCTGCCCGGACGCCACCCACGCCGCGAATCCCATGACGCGCTCAACCGCCAGAGGAGTCGCAACGCTCGCCGGTACCGACTTCGAGAGCAACGGACGGTCTTGTCGGACAGGCCCTTTGACCGTCGGACCGAACGAGCCACGCGCGCGGGAAGCTGCCACGCAGCCGGAACTGCGCCCATTACCATGAATATTCGGACTTAGATCCCGAATGTTCAAGCTCTTGCCGGCGTGAGAGCGCTGCGTCTGCCCAGGGGATCCAGATGTTCTACGACACCGACACGAACGAGCACGGCTTGCGCTACAACCCCCTCAAGGCCTGTGTCGTGCCGCGCCCGATCGGGTGGCTGACGACGATCAGCACGGCGGGCGTGGTGAACCTCGCCCCGTTCAGCTTCTTCAACCTGCTCAGCTACGATCCGCCCTTCGTCATGTTTTCCGCGGGTGTCCACGAGGCGGACGGCGGCAGGAAGGACACAGTGGTCAACGTCGAGACGACCGGCGAGTTCGTCTACAACATGGCGACCTGGGCGCAGAAGGACCAGATGAACCAGACCGCCCGCATCGTCGAGCGCGGCGTCGACGAACTGGCGGCGGCCGGGCTCGAACCGCTGCCGTCCCGCCTGGTGCGCCCGCCCCGGGTCAAGGGCTCACCGGTGCACTTCGAGTGCCGCCTGCATCAGATCGTGACGTTGCCCGGCCGCACGCCCTCCTCCGAGCACCACGTCGTCATCGGTCGCGTCGTCGGGGTCCACATTGACGATGCGGTGCTCACCACAGACGGCCGTGTCGACGTGCTGAAGATGCGGCCGATCGCCCGCCTGGGCTACAAGGACTACGCGGCGATCGAGGCGGTGTTCCAGATGGAGAAGCGAACGCCCGAGGACTCGACCGCGGCGCGGTAACAACTTTTCAGGGGCGGCCTCCGTCCAATCGGAGCATGCTGCAGGATCTCCGCCTGGCGTTCCGCACCCTCGCGCGCACGCCGCTGTTCACGGCCCTGTCCGGCGGGCTCCTGGCGCTCGGCGTGGGCGCCACCGTCGCGGTCTTCAGCGTCATCGACGGAGTCCTGCTCAAGGCCCTGCCGTACCCGGATGCCGATCGCATCGTGACGCTGTGGGAAGCCACCGAGCGGTCCCGCACCATCGGCGTCTCGGCGCCGAACTTCCGCGACTGGCAGCAGGGCGCCACCACCTTCTCGGCGCTGGCCGCCTGGGCTGGGGGGCGGGGCACGGTGGTGGGCGGGCGTGAGGCCGTGACCACCGGTGTCTACCAGGTGACCAGGCAGTTCTTCACCGCGCTCGGCGTGGAGCCGGCGATGGGCCGGACCTTCTCGGACGACGAGGCGCGCGAGCACGGCGCGCCGGCGGTGGTGGTGAGCCACGGGCTGTGGACGCGAGCGCTCGGCGCCAATTCCGATCTGAACCGGCTGTCGCTCGTGGTGGAAGGCAGGAACGCCGCGGTCGTCGGCGTGATGCCCGAGGGCTTCTCGTATCCTGACGGCGCGGAGGTCTGGTGGCCCCGCGAGTCGCAGGCCGATGCGTCCACCAGGACGGCGCACAACCTGCGCGTGATCGCGCGCCTCCGGCCGGATGTCACGCTTGCCGGGGCACAGGCCGAGATGACGGTGATTGCGAGGCGCCTGGAGGCCTCCTACGGTGCGGAGCACGACGGCACGGATGCGAGCGTGATTCCCCTGCACGAGCGCGTCGTGGGCGGATCCCGGCCGTTGCTGCTGATCCTGCTGGGTGGCGTGGGCGTGGTCTTGCTGGCCACCTGCGCGAACGTGGCCAACATGGTGATCGCGAGGGGGACCAACCGGCGGCGCGAGCTCGCGATGCGGCAGGCGATCGGCGCCGGGCGGGGGCAGCTCGTGCGGCTCCTGCTGACCGAGAACGCGCTGCTCGGTGCTGGTGGCGCCGTCGCCGGGCTGGGCGTGGCCGTCGGTCTCGTGCGCGGCCTGGTAGCCCTGGCGCCGGCGTCGATTCCGCGACTGGACCAGGTGGGCATCGACGCCAGGACCACGCTGTTCGCGGCGGGACTGGCCCTGCTGACCCCGCTCGTCTTCGGACTGGTGCCCGCGCTCCAGCTCTCGCGCGCGTCGCTCCGTGACGTGCTCGCCGAGGGGGGACGACTCGGCACGCGCACGGACGGAGGCCGCACGCGGCTCGGGCTCGTCGCCCTGGAGATCGCCGTTGCCCTGTTGCTCGTCACGTCGGCCGGGCTGCTGGGCCGGAGCTTCCTGCAGATCCTCCGCGTCGATGCCGGCTTCGAGCCCGCGAGCGTAGTGACCGTGGAGACTACGGTCCCCACCGGCAAGTACGCGGAGCCCGAGGCGGCGGCGCGCCTGTACGGGGCGTGGCTCACCAGGGCGGAGCAGGTGACCGGCGTGGCCGGGGCGGGGCTCGTGAACGCGCCTCCACTGAGCGGCCTCGATGCCAACGGGGCGTTCATGCTCGACGGACAGGCGTGGGACGACATCAAGGACAACTGGACCGCGCAGTCCGCGGTCTACCGCATGGCGAGCGCGGGCTACTTCGAGGCGATGGGCATGTCCATTCGCCGCGGCCGGGCCTTCGATGGCCGTGACGTGCCGGGCGGCGAGATCGTCGCCGTGATCAACGAAACGCTGGCGCGGAAGCACTTCGCCGGGCGGGACCCGATCGGGCAGCGCATCCGCTTCGCCGGCATGGACCGTGTCAACCCCTGGCTGACCATCGTGGGGGTCGTTGGCGATGTCCGCTTCCGCGACCTGGCCATCGAGCCGCTCCCGGAGGTGTTCGTCGACTATCGGCAGCGCCCCGAGCGTGCGGCGTACTTCGTGACGACGGCGATCCGGCTGCGGCCCGGGTTCCCGGCGGAGACCGTGGTGCCGGCGCTGCGGGAGCAGTGGCGGACGCTGGATCCGGACGTGCCCGTCGAGTTCTCGCAGATGACGGCGCTGGTGGAGCGCTCGACGGCCAGCCGGCGCTTCACGATGTCGGTCGTGAGCGTGTTCGGCGTGATGGCCCTGGTGCTCGCCGCGATGGGGGTCTACGGGATTCTCACCCACACCGTGGCCGAGCGCGCCCGCGAGATCGGCATCCGCATCGCGCTCGGCGCGAGCGCCTCGTCGGTGATGGGCCTGGTCTTCCGCAGCGTGGCCGGCGCGGTCGTCGTGGGCGTGGCAGGTGGCGTGCTCGCGGCCGCCAGCGTCACGCGATACCTGCAGTCGTTCCTGTTCGAAGTCACCGCCGTGGACCCGCTGGTGTTCGCGGGAGCGGTCACGCTGCTGGTTGGGATCGCCTTCCTTGCAGCGTGGCAGCCCGTCAGGCGAGCCTCCCGGATCGACCCCGCAGTCGTGATGCGGACCGAATGACCGGTATCATCCGCGGCATATGGCCGACAGGAATGACCGAGACCAACGCTCCGCGCTTCATTGGCACACCCGACTGATCGCCTCGGTCCCGCACGCGCCAGCAGGCTTCCGCTCGCTGGCGCCGGCGGTGCATCGGGGCTCCACCGTTCTGTTCGATCGCCTGAGCGAGGCCGTGGACGACTGGCAGCAGGCGGACAGGTATACCTACGGGCTGTACGGGACACCCACGACGCTGGAGCTCGGCCTGCGCATTGCCGCGCTCGATGGCGCGCGTCACTGCTTCGTGGTGCCGGGGGGACAGGCCGCGATCGCGCTCGTCTACTTCGCCTACGGCCGTGCGGGCTCACACGTGCTGATTCCGGCGAGCGCGTATGGGCCGAACGCCGAGCTCGGAGAGGACCTGCTGGCCGGCCTGGGCATCGAGGTGGAACGCTACGATCCGCTGATCGGGGGCGGCATCGCCGCGCTGATTCGGCCGAGCACGGCCCTCGTCTGGTGCGAGAGCCCGGGCTCGATCACCATGGACGTGCAGGACGTGCCGGCCATCGCCGCGGCCGCGCGGGCGCGAGGCGTGGCCGTCGCCCTCGACAACACGTATGCGGCCGGCGTGCTGTTCGATGCCTTCGCGCACGGCGTGGACGTCAGCGTGCAGGCCCTCACGAAGTACGTGGGCGGACACAGCGACCTGCTGCTCGGCAGCGTGTCGGTGGCCGACGAGCGGGCCTACGCCTGCGTGGGGCGTGCCTTCCGGCTGATGGGCATGGCCGTCTCGCCCGATGACTGCGCCATGGCCCTGCGAGGGCTGCAGACGCTGGGTGCGCGGCTCGAGCGATTGGAGCGCAGCACGCTGGAGGTGGCCCGCTGGCTGCAGGCGCGTCCCGAGGTGGCCCAGGTGCTCCACCCGGCCCTGCCTGACTGTCCGGGCCACGCGATCTGGGCCCGCGACTTCACGGGCTCGGCGAGCGTGTTCTCGATCGTGCTCCGCGAAAGCTGGACCTCCGCACGGACCGCGGCGTTCGTCGATGCCCTCCGCCTGTTCCGAATCGGCTTCAGCTGGGGTGGCGTCACGAGCCTGGTGATGGCCTACCCGCAGTCGACGCGGCTCGGCGCACGAAGGGATCGCCTGGTCCGCCTCAACGTGGGGCTCGAGGAGCCGACCGACCTGATCGAGGACCTGCGGCGCGCGTTTGACGAGGCATGAGGGTATGATCCCGCCCCGGGACTGCCGGCGTGCCGCCGGCAGCGAGCGCGACAGGAGTGGCCATGGGGACGTGGGATTGGAAGGGCATCCGGGGAGCAGCGGTTCTCGTCGTCGCCGCTGCGCTCCTCGTCGCACGAGGCACCGTCGCCTCGACCCAGGAGGCGGCCCCGCGCTTCCGGGCCCATCCCTCCACGCAGGAGCCCGGGCGCCTGGTGACGCTCGACACGCTCAAGAGGTGGGAAAAGGAGCTCTCGAACTGGGGGCGCTGGGGCAAGGACGACCAGCGGGGCCTGTTGAATCTCGTCACGCCAGAGAAGACAAAGGCGGCGATGGCGCTGGTGAAGGAGGCGAAGACGGTCACGCTGCAGATGAACCCGATCAAGAAGACCGGCATGGACACCGGTGGCTTCGGGGAGAACCTGCATCGCATGGCCAGGATTCACCCGGTCACCGGCGCCGTCCAGGGCGCATTGGACGTCATCACCCTGTCGATTCACGACGGCCTCAGCTCGCACATGGACGCGCTCTGTCACTACCAGGGACCGATCGGCCGCAAGCCGAATGAACCCGCCGTCAGCTACAACGGCTTCCCGTTCACGCTCACTGCCGCCGGCTGCATCGAGTCCGCGGCAGATCGCATGGGGCCCGGGTACATCATGCGTGGCGTGCTCGTGGACCTGCCGCTCATGAAGGGCGTGAAGTGGCTCGAGCCGAGCACGCCGATCTATGTCGAGGACCTCGAGGCGTGGGAGAAGTTCGCGGGCATCAGGATCGGCGCCGGCGATGCGCTGATCATCCGCGGCGGCCGGTGGGCGAAGCGCGCCGCCGAGGGGCCGTGGGCGTACGGCCAGGGGGGCGCGGGGCTCCATGCGTCGGTGCTGCCGTGGCTGAAGGCCCGGGACGTGTCGCTGCTGGCGAGCGATGCCGTGAACGACGTGCAGCCCTCGGGGGTCGAGGGCATCAACCGTCCGATTCACCAGCTCACGCAGGTGAACATGGGCCTGCCCATCGTGGACAATGCCTACACGGAAGACGCCGCGGCCGAAGCGGCGCGGCTGAAGCGCTGGGAGTTCATGCTGACGCTGCAGATCTACCAGATCCCCGGCGGCACCGCCTCGCCGTTCAACGCGCTCGCGACGTTCTGACCGGGGCTCCTGATGTCCATGACACGGCGACTGTTCGTGTGCGGCGCGGCCGCGATCGTCCTGGCCGGATCGGCGGCCTTGTCGGCGCGGCAGGACCTGTCCGCCCGCATCGACGCCATCATCGAGGCGCCGGTGAAGGCCGGGAAGGTTGCAGGCGCGTCCGTGGCCGTCGTCAAGGGCCGCGACGCTTTGGTGATGAAAGGCTACGGCCTGGCGGACCTCGAGCTCGACGTGCCGACGCCGCCGAAGGCCACCTACGAGATCGGGTCGGTCACCAAGCAGTTCACCGCCGCCGCCATCCTGCTCCTGGCCGAGCAGGGCAAGCTCTCGCTCGACGACGACATCACCACGTTCCTGCCGGAGTATCCGACCAGCGGGCATCGGGTGACGATCCGTCGGTTGCTGAACCACACCTCCGGCATCAAGGGTTACACCGAGATGCCTGCATTCCGGGAGTTCCAGCGGCTGAAGCGCCCGCGGCAGGAGCTCGTGGCGCTCTTCAGCCACGAGCCCTTCGAGTTCGCGCCCGGCGAGCAGCAGACCTATAACAACTCCGCGTTCTTCCTGCTGGGCCTCGTCATCGAGAAGGTGTCCGGGGCCTCGTACGAGGCGTTCGTGCAGACGCACCTCTTCGACAAGGTGGGCATGCCGGACTCCTACTACTGCAGCGAGCGGACCGTCCGGAAGAACCACGCGCACGGCTACGACACCGAGAAGGACGAGCTGGTGCAGAAGGGCTATCTCGAGCACCTGTGGCCCTACGCGGCCGGGTCGCTGTGCTCGAACACCACGGACCTGGTGGCGTGGACCCGCGCCCTGCACGCGGGCAAGGTCCTGAGACCCGAGTCGTACCGCGAGCTGATCGCGCCTGGGGTCCTCAACGACGGCACGAAGATCCGCTACGGCCTCGGGATCGCGGTTGGTGACATCGGCGGACGTCGCGCCATCGCGCACGGCGGAGGCATCTCGGGTTTCCTGTCTGAGGTGGAGTACTTCCCGGACGACGACCTCGTCATCGTCGTGCTGCTGAACACCAATGGTCCGGTGGCGCCGAGGGATCTCGCACGCCAGATCGCGGACGTCGTCCTGCCGAGACCGGCGGACCGCAGCCGCACCTTCCAGGGCGACCCTGCGCCGTACGCCGGCACGTACCAGGGCCGGGGGCGAGGGCGTGATTCGAACGTGCGGATCGCCGTCGAGAACGGCGCGCTGGTGTTCACGGACCTCGCCGCGTCACGGCCGCCGCAGACGCTGTCGTACTACGGGAACGACACCTTCGGCTTCCGGGACACGCTGGTGATGTTCGAGAGGAACGGCGGCACTGTCACGCGCGTGCGGGTCGACACGGGGACTGGGCACAACATCCTCACGCGTCAGTCAGACAGGTCACCGGATCGCCAGATAGATCGCCAGATCATCAGATAGATCACCAGATCATCAGATCGGCAGATTCGATCGCCAGATCTCCAGATCTCCAGATCACCAGATGCGGTGACTCAGGAAAGTATCTCGTTGATGACATTCCCCGAGACGTCCGTCAGCCTGAAGTCACGTCCGCTGTAGTTGTACGTCAGCTTCGTGTGGTCGATGCCGAGCAGGTGCAGGATCGTCGCGTGCAGGTCGTGCACGTGCACCGGCTTCTCGATGGCCTTGAAGCCGAAGTCGTCCGTCGCGCCGTGGGTGATGCCGCCCTTGACGCCGGCCCCGGCCAGCGAGACGCTGAAGCCAAAGGGGTTGTGGTCCCGCCCGCTCGCCACCGTGCCCGCGCCGCCGCCCACCTCCACGACCGGCGTGCGCCCGAACTCGGAGCCGCAGACGACGAGCGTGGAGTCGAACAGCCCGCGTGACTTCAGGTCCTTGATCACCGCGGCGAACGGCTGGTCCGAGTCCTTCGCGTTCTTGCGGTGCTGCTGGATGTCGGAATGGGCGTCCCACGGGTCGCCCTTGGCGTAGTAGACCTGCACCATGCGGACGCCGCGCTCGACGAGGCGCACCGCCATCAGGCACCCGCGCGCGGTGCTCCCGGGACCGTACAGCTCCAGCGTGGCCTTCGTCTCCTTGCGGATGTCGAAGACGTCCGGCGCCTCGGTCTGCATCCGATAGGCCACTTCCATCGAGCCGATCGCGGCCTCGAGGTTCGGGTCCGGCGGCGCGGCACCGCGCTGCATCCTGTCGAGCGCCTCGAGCAGGTCCATCTCGCGCCGTTGCTCGGGCAGCGTGAACGCCTCGTTGTGGATGAACGAGACCAGCGTCTTGGGGTCGAAGTCCTTCCCCACGATCTGGTCCGGCCGCTCCACCTTGCTGGGGATGTAGGTGCCCTGGTGGACAGGGGGCAGGAACGCGCTGTTCCAGAGGGGCGGCCCCACAGTGGTGGGCACGTCCGGGCAGAGCACGACGTAGCCCGGCAGGTTCTTGTTCTCGGTCCCCAGGCCGTAGGTGAGCCACGAGCCGATGGATGGACGCCCGACCTGGATGTGGCCGGTGTTCATCATCAGCATCGACGGCTCGTGATTCGGGATGTCGGTGTGCATCGACCGGATCACGCAGATGTCGTCCGCGCACGCGCCCACGTGCGGGAACAGCTCACTCACCTCGAGCCCGCTCTTGCCGTAGCGCTGGAAGGCGAACGGGGACTTCATCAGCGCGCCCGTCTTCCGTTCGGTGGCCACCGTACCGCCCGGCAGTGGCTGGCCGTGGTACTTCTCCAGCATCGGCTTCGGGTCGAAGCTGTCCACCTGCGACAACCCGCCATTCATGAACAGGAAGATGACGGCCTTCGCCTTCGCCGGATGGTGGAGGCCGCCCGAGGCGACAACCGCCTTGCCCTTCTGGACGAGATCCGCCGCGGAGGCCGTGCGCGCGACGAGGCTGGCAAAAGCCATCATGCCGAAGCCGCTGCCGATGCGGCAGAGCGCATCGCGACGGGTGAGAGGAGGCAGGGACCGGTGTGCCATGGATCAGCTCACGAAGATGAACTCGTTCGAGCTCAGCAGGATCTTCACGTAGCGGCCGAACGTGGTGACGGGCAGCATCTTGTCCTTGTCCGTGTCCGGCGCCTTCGCATCGGGCTTCACGCCGGCCATCATCCCATCAGGCTTCGGCATCGCCTCGGCGGCGTCTTCGCCGGCGCCGGCCGGCGCTGTGGTGGCCAGCTCTGGGGCCGCCGCCTTCTCCGAGGCGCCCTTCGCGTCCGCCTTTCGGGCCTGCGCCGCCTTCGCCGCTTCGGCCTTGCGATCCTCGTACTGCCTGAAGGCCTCGGCCTGGAGGAAATCCCGGCCGGCCTTCACTTCGTCCGCCGTCGGCGCCCTCCCGAACAGCGTCCTGTACACCTTCTCGATCCGCGCCGCATCGTCGGGCTCGCCGGCCACGCTCTCCGCCAGCTTCTCCGCGTGCTGCTGCATGAAGTCGCTGTTCATGAAGAACAGGCGCTGGAGCGGTACGTTCGTGGCAAAGCGCTGTTCGGCGGTCTGGCTCGGGCTCGGGAAGTCGAAGAGCTGCAGGAACTCGTCGAGCTGGTAGCGGCTCACGCGCCCGTAGATGGTGCGGCGCCTGCCGAGCGGGGTCAGCGGGACCGAGGGGCCACCGATGCGCGGGTCGAGCGCGCCGGACACGAAGAGCACCGAGTCTCGAATCTGCTCGGCACCGAGGCGCCGCCGCGTCTGCCGCCAGTAGAGCCGATTCCCGCCGTCCTTGGCGAGCGCGGCCGCCTGATGATCCGAGCTCAGGCGATAGACCGCGCTCTTCATGATCTCGCGGTGCAGCGCCTTGATGGACTTCCCGTTCGCCACGAAGGACCGGGCCAGGTAGTCCAGCAACTCGGGGTGGGACGGACGCTCACCGTTCAGCCCGAAGTTGCTCGGCGTGTTGACCAGGCCCGTCCCGAAATGGCCCTTCCACACGCGGTTGACGATCACGCGCATGGCCAGCGGGTGCGACGCGATGGTCTCTGCCAGGTCCAGCCGCCCGCTGCCCCGGGTGAAGGCGAGGCGGTCTCCCGGGCTCAGCACCGAGATGAACCCGCGGGGCACGGTATCGCCCAGACGCGTCGGGCTCCCCCGCAGGTGGACCTTCAGGTCCTCGGGGGCCTCCACGTCGCGCACGCCGTGCACGTAGGCGTACTTCGGCGGCAGGGCCTTCTCCATCGCCTCGATGTCCTTGCGGAGGCCTTCGATGAGCGCACGCCGGTCCGCGCCCAGCCGCTGCTCCAGGCCCCATCCACGGAAGCGGAGCAGGCCGGGCTTGGGCGTCTGGCCCGGGATGAAGTTGTCGGTCTCGAGATTCACGACGAACACGTCGCGGTAGAGCGCCGTGCGCTCCTTCGACATGCTGCGGAGCTCCAGCCCGCAACCTGGGCAGAAGTCGTCGTTCGTCTTGAACTCGTTCGGCTTGTTCGCGGGCTTCTTCGGCTTGGCCGTCGGCAGCGCCCGGGCCTTGATGATGTCGTTCTCCTTCCTGACCTCCCGCTCTTCCAGGAGCACGCTCACGAGCAGCTCCTGGAACGCCGTGGCCAGCTTCTCGGCCTCCGCGGCCGTGCCGCCGCGGGCGACCATCGCCTGCCAGTCCTTCAGGTAGGGGTAGAACGTGGGCTTGCGTTCCAGGAATGCCAGCCACCGATCGAAGAGCTCGTAGTCGAGCTTTTCCTTCTCGATGATCTCGGCCCGCTCCTTCTTCGGCTCGCCGGTCACCTGCCACGCAGCCTTCATGTACCGGGCCGCCTGGAACGCCAGCGTGCCGGCCAGCTGCTGCGCCTCGGTGGTGGTGTACTCGCGCAGCATCTCCTGCTTCTGCTCGAGGGCCTCCTCCTGCTTCTTGCGGGCCTCGACGACGGCCTTTGGCGCCAGGGGATACTCGTAGTACTCGGTGTTGAGGAAGACGCCTCCGAGCGCGTAGTAGTCCTTCGTGGGGATCGGGTCGTACTTGTGGTCGTGGCACCGCGCGCAACCCACGGTGAGCCCGAGCATGCCGCGGCTGACCGCGTCCACGCGATCGTGACGCTCGTCGGCGCGGGTGATCTCCACCGCGCCGTTGTCGTAGTACCACGGCCCCAGGCCGAGGAACCCGAGCGCGGGCAACTGCCGCACGCGCTCCGCGTCCGGCAAAAGGTCTGCCGCCAGCTGCGCCCTCACGAACCGGTCGAACGGTATGTCCTCGTTGAAGGCGCGGATCACCCAGTCACGATAGAGGTGCGCGTTGGGATACGGGTTGAAGCCGCGACCCTCGGGATCCAGGCTGCGGTAGTCGTCTTCGCCGTAGCGCGCGACGTCCAGCCACATGCGGCCCCACGTCTCGCCGTACGCCGGCGACGCGAGCAGGCGGTCCACCACCTTGTCGAATGCGTCCGGCGACTCGTCCTTCAGGAACGCGTCCACCTCGCCGGGGGTGGGCGGTACGCCTGTGAGGTCCAGGGTGGCTCGTCTCAACAGCGTGAGCTTGTCCGCCGGCGCGACCGGCGCGAGGCCTTCCTTCTCGAGCCGCGCCAGGATGAAGCGATCGATGTCGGTCTTCGGCCACGCGGTGTTGGCCACCGCCGGGGGGGCGTGGCTCGCCAGCGGCTGGAACGACCAGAACGCACGCTGCTCCGGCGTGATGGGCTTCTCGCGCGGCGCCGCTGCCGCGGTCGTCGTCTCCGCGGCCCCGGGCCAGACCGCGCCAGCCCTGATCCATTCCGCCACCGCCTCGATGTCGGCGGCGGGCAGCTTGGCGCGGCCGCGCGGCATCCGTGGGAAGCCCTCCGCGTGCTGAATGACCTGCAGCACCGCGCTCTTCTCGGGGTCGCCCGGGACGAGGGCGGGTCCGGTCTCGCCCCCCTTCAGCAGCGCCTCGCGCGAGTCCACGCGCAGGCCGGCCATGGCCGATTGCGAGTGGCACGCGTAGCAGTTGGCGGCCAGCAGGGGCCGGACCTTCGTCTCGAACAGCTCGACAGCGGCCGGCGATGCTGCCGCCCCCTGTGGGGCGTTGGGAGCCTGAGCCGCATGCAGGGCCGTGCCGACGAGCACGACGGTCGCGACGGCCAGGAGCCGCCTCCGCGCGGCAACGGGGGACACGTATGAGCGCATCAGCCATTAAGTATGATGCCTTCGCATGCTTCGGCAAGTCGTTTTCGGCGCCCTGCTCACCCTGGCACTGTCCCCGACCGCACGGGCCACCCTGGACGCTCAGGGCCCGCCGGCAGGCCCCCCTCCCCGGCCCCCGGCGGACATCCCGTTCTCGCGGCTGACGCCCGATGCCACCCTCCCGACGGCCCTGGAGCCTGGCGCGGTCGCCTCCGAGGACGCCATCTGGGTGCCGGGCCGATCGGCGGGCACCATTACTCGGGTCGGCGCAGAGGACAACACCGTGGGAAAGGCCGTCCCCGTTGGCCCGCAGCCGTGCGCGTCGCTCGTCATCGCCTTCGACAGCCTCTGGGTGCCGCTGTGCGGGGACGGGGCCATCGCGCGCGTCGATGCGAAGGACCAGAAGGTGACCAGCACGGCGAAGGTGGCGGTAGCGGCTGCCGATGGCCGCATCGCGAGCAGTGTCGGGAGTGTCTGGGTGATCACGGATCGGAAGGGCGTGCTGTCGCGCATCGATCCCGATACCGGTGCCCCGGTTGCAGAGATCTACGTTGCCCGCGGCGCCGCCGCGGTGGAGGCCGGGCAGGACGCTCTCTGGATCACGAGCGAGGACAGCGGCCGGCTGACCCGCGTCAACCCGCACAGCAACGAGGTGGTGGAGGAGGTGACCGTGGGGCCGAAGCCGGTGCGCCTGGCCGTGGGCGAAGGCGGCGTCTGGACGCTCAACGGCGACGGCACCGTCTCGCGGGTGGATCCGCAGAGCAATAAGGTCGTGGCCACGATCACGGTCGGTGGCGAGACGTCGAAGGGCGACATCGCCGCCGGCGCGGGCGCTGTGTGGGTGAGCACCCCTGGCACGCCCATCGTCCGCATCGACCCGCGCACCAATCGTGCGGCACAGCGGTTCACGGGCGAGGGTGGCGGTGCGATTCTCGTGGCGCACGGGTCGCTGTGGGTGGCCGCCGGGCCGCAGACGACGTGGCGCCTGGATCCCAGGTTGGTGGCGGCGGTGCGACCATAGGCCTCGCTTCGGCAGGCCTCGCTTCGGCAGGCCTCGCTGCGGCAGGCCTCGCTGCGCTCGGTAGGCCTGGCGGTAGGCCTCACTTCGTTCGGTAGGCCTGGCGGTAGGCCTCACTTCGTTCGGTAGGCCTCACTTCGTTCGGTAGGCCTCACTTCGTTCGGTAAGCCTCGCTGCGCTCGGTAAGGGGCCTCGCTGGCGCTCGGCAGCGACGCTTCGCGCCGCAGGAGCTCTTCCCTACGCGGCGTCAGCCGCGCCTGCCGCAGGCCTACGGCCCGAAGGGCCGCCCACCGAGCAAAGCGAGGCCTGCCGAAGGCCTACGGCGCGGAGCGCCGCCTACCGAGCAAAGCGAGGCCTACCGTCCGCCGACCACTGGCCGGACCGCCACACCTCGGGACGCAGGACCACGAGGACCGTGAGCACCTCGAGGCGGCCGATCCACATCGCCAGTGTCAGCGTGACGCGGCTCAAAGGGTGCAGGTCCGCGAAGTTGGCCATCGGCCCGACCTGGTTGAAGCCGGGGCCGATGTTGCCCAGGCACGCGATCGTCGCGGTGATTCCAGTGACGATGTCGGCGCCGAGGGCGACGACGACGCCCGTGCAGATGGAGAAGACCAGCAGGTAGAAAAGGAAGAAGACGACCACGACCTGGACGATCTCCTCCGGGACCACGCGGCCGCCCAGCTTCACCGGCAGCACCGCGCGCGGGTGCAGCGTGCGACGCAGTGCCTGCAGCGTATAACGCGCCAGCACCACGTGCCGCACCACCTTCGGCCCGCCCGAGGCGGAGCCCGCGCAGCCGCCGATGAACATCAACACCAGGAGCACCATCTTGGCCTGCTCGCTCCAGAGCTGGAAGTCGACGCTGGCAAACCCTGTCGTCGTGAGGATGCTGAGCGTCTGGAACAACGCCCTGCGCACCGTCGTCAGCACCCCGTCGTCGGTGCCCAGGGCGAGGACCAGCAATCCCGTGGCGACGGCCACCACGCCTGCATATGCGCGGAACTCATCATCGAACACCAGGATCCGCACGTCGCGCCGCGCGAGCGCGCGGTACTGCAGCGCGAAGTTCGCGCCGGCGATGAACATGAAGAAGACGATGATCCACTCGGCCGCGGGGTTCTGGTAGCCCCCGACCGAGAGCGGATGCGGCGAGAACCCGCCGGCGGCCAGAGTGGCCATCGAATGACAGACGGCGTCGAACCACGACATGCCGGCCACGCGGAGCGCGAGGACCTGCACCAGCGTGAGCCCCGCGTACAGGCGCCAGAGCAGGGCGGCCGTCCGCCGGATCTGGGGGCTCACCTTGTCTTCGCTCGGTCCGGGTGCCTCCGCGAAGAACAGCTCGCGCCCGCCGATCGAGAGGCGCGGGAGGATCGCGACGAACAGCGCGATGACACCCATGCCGCCGACCCAGTGGGTCAGCGCGCGCCAGAAGAAGATGGCGCGACCGTGGTCGGCGAAGTCCCTCAGGATGGTCGCGCCGGTCGTCGTCAGCCCCGACATGGCCTCGAAGAGCGCATCGATGGGACCCACGCCGACCCACACGAAGGGAATCGCCGCGAGGTGGGCGACGATCAGCCAGACCGCAGACACGACGGCCAGCCCTTCGACGCGGCGCATGCGCTCCACGGCGTCTTCCGCGGACGTGCCACCCGCCAGTCGCATCAGGTGACCGATGATCACCGTGGTCACCCCGGCCACGGCGAACCCCACCGCATCGCTGGACTCGCCGTAGTACACCGCCACCGCGAGCGGAGCCAGGAACATGGCGCCGAAGAGACGAATCAGCACGCCGCAGAGGTGGACGACCAGGGAGTACCGCATGGGGTCGAGAGGGGCGCGGGTGTGCTCAGCTCGCCTGTCGCGTGAAGTACTCGCGGACGCGGTCCACGGCGTCCTGCGTGCAGAACACGACGATCCGGTCACCAGGGTGGATCGGATCGTCGCCTCTCGGCACGATGGCCTGATCACCACGCAGGATGGCCGCGACGATGGCGTCCTCGCCGGCACCCATGGACTTGAGCGGCCGCGGCTCGAAGGAGGGCTTGACGGTGAGCTCGAAGACACGCGCCTCGCCATGCTCGACCACGGCCAGCAGGCTCGTGGCCCCGCCGGTGATCGTGTGGAGGATGGAATCCACCGCCGCGCCGCGGGCCGAGATCGCGACGTCGATACCCACGCGCTCGAAGAGCCGGAGGTTCGCCGGTCGTCCCACGCGCGTGATCACCTTGGGCACGCCCAGCTGGCGCCCCAGCAGCGACGCGAGCAGGTTGCGCTCGTCGTTGTCGATCACCGAGACCAGCACGTCGCTGCGGCCCACGTTCTCGGACTCCAGGAACTCCAGGTCCGTGCCGTCGCCGTTCAGCACGAGCGCACGCGTCAGGCGGGCCGCGAGCATGGCACCGCGCTCGGCCCCCCGCTCCAGGATGCGGAGGTCGATGGACGGGAGCTGCTCCAGGCGCTGTGCGAGCTGGAAGCCCACGTCGCCGCCCCCGATGATGGTGACCTGCAGACGCGCGCCGGCTCGTCCGGGATGCACGCGCGACTCGACGGCCTGCATCGCGTCGGGCGTGCCCATCACGATGACCTTGTCGCCGGCCTGGAGCTGGGTGGTGCCGCGCGGGACGAACATGCGCCCGGCGCGCTTCACGGCCACAATCAGCGCGCCCCGTGGCAGGTGAAGCCCGCTGACCGGCGCGGCGGTGAGCGGCGACCCCTCGTCCAGGCGGTACTCCAGGAGCCGCATGATGCCGCCCGCGAAGACCTCCGCGTCGATGGCGCCGGGCGCCGTCACGATGCGCTCGATGTCGGCAGCCAGCTGCGCCTCGGGCCACACCACGCGGTTGATGCCGAAGGCCGTGAGGCCCCCGCCCGCGCCGGCCAGGAACTCGGCCCGGGACACGAGGCAGATGGTCTGCGGCTGGCCGAGGCGGTTGGCCAGGGCACAGGCCACGATGTTCACCTCGTCCAGGCCGGTGGCGGCGACGAAGAAGTCGCATCGTGCAACCCCGGCGCGTGCGAGCACTTCGTCGTTGGTGCCGCTGCCGTGGAGGAACTCCACGTTCATCGACTGGAACACGTCTCCGACGTCGGGATCGTGATCGATGACGAACACTTCGTGGTCGGCGGAGAGCGAGCGGGCGAGCGACGACCCGACCTGGCCGCCGCCGACGATGACGATGCGCATGCGGAAGTGCTCGTGGCGAGGGTAGCATGAGAGGAGACGAGCGTGACGGACCTCGTCGACCGTCGCGCGGCTGTGGACGGACCCACGTGAGCCCCTGCCGTTCGAGACCAGCGTGCCGGGCGTCTTCGCGGCTGGCGACATCCCTGCCGGCGCGATGAACCGCGTGGCCTCGGCCGTTGGCGAGGGCTCGATGGGCCGGGCCTACCGATGGATTCGGAGCGGCCGATAAGCCCCTCGCGACGTCTGTCTGGTCGGGAGGCTCCTCTATGGTTCACCGTCTTGCCCTTGGACTCGCCGTACTCGCCGCCACGGCGCTGTCGGCCCAGGCGCCCGATCCCGCCGTCCTGCCGATCACCCGCGTCGTGCTCTACAAGACCGGCATCGGGTACTTCGAGCACCTGGCGACCGTCACGGGAAACCAGCCGCTGGCCGTCCAGTTCACGGGCGACCAGCTGGACGATGTGTTGAAGTCGCTGACGGCCGTCGATCTCGGGAACGGACGTGTGTCCGGCATCAGCTACGACTCACCAACCCCCGCCGAACGCCGGCTGCGCGCGCTGCGCGTGCCGCTCGAACCCGAGGCGACCACGCTGCAGGTGCTCCAGGCGCTCCGTGGATCACGTGTGGAGGTGCGAACGGGCGCCGGGACGCTGCTGGCCGGACGCGTGCTGCACGTGGAGCGGCGGTCGCGGCCGCAGGGTAGCGACCGGGCCGCGGAGCAGGACGAGCTGACGCTCGTGACGGACGCGGGTGAGATGGCGACGGTGGAGCTCGGCGGATCGACGCGCGTCCGGCTGGCCGACGCGGACCTGCGACAGGACCTCGGTCGCTATCTCGACATCGCGAGCAGCCATGGGGACCGCAGCCAGCGGCGTGTCGTGCTCTCCACGGTGGGCACCGGCTCGCGGCAGGTGCTGGTGAGTTACGTCGGCGAAGCAGCCGTCTGGAAGACGACCTACCGGCTGATCTTTCCATCGGCCGGCGACCGCGCGCCGGTGCTGCAGGGATGGGCGCTGGTGGACAACGTGAGCGCTGCGGACTGGGACAACGTGGAGCTGTCGCTGGTCGCAGGCGCGCCCCAGGCGTTCCGGCAGCCGCTCTCGGCGCCGCTCTTCGCCGCGCGGCCGATCGTGCCGCTGGCCGCGGGGCCTGGCCTGGCGCCGCAGACGCATGCCGGGGCCCTGACAGGCGGGACGGCGCGGCTGATGGGCCTGGTGCGCGATCCTGGCGGCGCACCGCTGCCCGGCGCGGAAGTGATCGTCTCCAGTGCCACCGCCGGCGACATCGCACGCGCTGTCACGAACGAGGGCGGCCGCTACGACATCACGGGGCTGCCTGCTGGGCTCGTGCTCGTCCGCGCGGAGCTGGCGGGTTTCATCATGACGGAACAACCGATGGTGAGCCTCTCCGACAACCGTACGATTCAGCGGGACATGACGCTGCAGGTCGGCGAATTGTCCGAGACGGTGACCGTCTCTGGCGCCTCGCCTGTGCGCGAGGTCCCCCGACCGCGCTCGGGCGAAGCGCCGACGTTTCGCATGGGCGCTGCGGCGGTGCCGCCGCCCCCTCCACCCGCCGCCGTGATCGAAGAGCGCATGCTGTCGCAGGGCGTTGCGGCGGCTGGCTCGGACCTCGGTGACCTCTTCGAGTACAAGCTCGCCGATCGCGTCACCATCCGGCGCAACCAGTCGGCGCTCGTGCCGATCCTGCAGACGACGGTGGCGGTCGACCGCCTGAGCCTGTGGAACGATCCGATGGGCGCCCGGCCCCGCCGCGCGGTGTGGCTCCGCAACACGAGCCCGCTGACCCTGGACGCCGGCAGCCTCTCGGTCGTCGAGGGAGGCGCGTTCGCCGGCGAAGGCCTCATCGACCCGCTCAAGCCGAACGAACGGCGGCTTGTCACCTACGCGGCGGATCTTGGCGTGCAGGTGAACGCGCAGGCCAGCGAGACGCCCACGCGGGTTGTCCGTCTGCGGGCCGTCAAGGGGGTGGTGACGCAGGAGTCCGAGCAGCGGTGGCGCCGGACGTACACGCTGCGGAACAGCGATCGGGACGCGCGGACGGTCGTCGTGGAACACCCGGTGCGTCAGGGCTGGACGCTGGCGGGCCCCGCCAAGCCCGAGGAATCGACAGCGGCGGTGCACCGCTTCCGCGTGTCGGTGCCCGCGGGGCAGACCTTCACCCTCGACGTGAACGAGGTGCGGCCTGGGACCACGACCTTCAGCATCACCGAACTGCACCGCGAACGTCTGCGCCTGCTGGTCGCGAACCCCAACTCGCGGGACGCGGTCGAGCGCGCCATGGCCCCCGTGTTCGCCAAGAGCGCCGAGCTCGACGTCATCGAGAAGGACCTGGAGCGTGTCTTCGGGGAGATTCAGCAGATCACCGAGGACCAGTCCCGGGTGCGGGAAAATGTCAAGGCGCTTGGTGTGTCGGCGGCCGAACGGCGACTGCTCGAGCGCTACACGCGCCAGCTGGAGGAGCAGGAAAACCGCCTCGACACCCTGAAGTCGCGGCAGGCCGACCTGAACGCACGTCAGGTGCGCGCCGAGGCCGAACTGAACGAGCTGATCGCGGCGCTGACATTCGAGATCACGCCGTGACCAGACCCCAGACCAATGATCACCAGATCACCAGATCACCAGATCACCAGATAGATCGCCAGATCACCAGATCGCAAGGTCGATCACCAGATCACCACATCACCAGATCATCAGATTCGGGTTTCAGTAGAATCCCGGCATGGAAACCCCGCTGACGCCCCTCGAGTTCATGCGGCGTGCGCGCCGGCTCTACGCGGATCGGACCGCCGTGGTCGATGGCGAGCTGCGGTGGACCTACGCGCAGTTCTTCCGTCGGTGTGACCGCTGGTCCGCGGCGCTCCAGGCGCTCGGCGTGCGGCAGGGCGACCGCGTGGCTTACATCGCCCCCAACACCCACGCGCAGCTCGCGTCCTTCTACGCGGTCCCGCAGATTGGCGCCGTGCTCGTCCCCATCAACTACCGCCTGGCGCCGGACGAGTTCGCGTACCTGATTGCGCACAGCGGCGCCACGGTGGTCTGCGTCGACGGGGACTACCTGGACGCCGTGGACGGTATTCGCGCGCGGCTGACCGGCGTTCGGCACTTCGTGGCCCTCGACCGCGCGCGTGAGGGGTGGCTCGACTACGAGTCGCTCGTCGCACAGGCCTCCGGGGAGCCGGAGCGGCCGGAGATTGGCGAGCGCGATCTGCTGACCATCAACTACACCAGCGGCACCACCTCGCGGCCCAAGGGCGTGATGATCACGCACCGCAACGCGTGGATGAACTCCGTCGGGATGCTCACTCACATCACGATGACGCCGGGCGACGCCTACCTGTGGACGCTGCCGATGTTTCACGCCAACGGCTGGACGTTCACGTGGACCGTCACCGCGGTCGGGGCGAAGCACGTGTGCCTGCGCAAGGTCGAGGCGGCCGCCGTGTTTCGCCTGGCCACCGCGGAGAACGTCACGTGGATGTGCGCGGCGCCCACCGTGCTGATTGCCCTCGCCGGCGCCCCGGCGGACCTCCGCGGGTTCGCGCCCCGCGGCGTCCAGGTCATGACCGCCGGGGCCCCGCCGGCGGCCGTGACGATCGACCGGCTCGAGCAGGGCCTCGGGTGGCGTGTCATCCAGATCTACGGCCTCACGGAAACCGCACCGGCGATCTCCATCTGCGAACCCCGTCCAGAGCACGAGGGCCTGGCGCCCGCCGAGCGCGCGCGCATCAAGGCACGGCAGGGCGTGGAGCTCATCACCTCGGGCGAGCTGCGCGTGGTGGACTCCGAGGGCGCCGAAGTGCCGCAGGACGGCGCGACGGTGGGCGAGATCATCGCGCGCGGCAATGTGATCATGGCCGGCTACTACAACGACCCCGAGGCCACGCAGAAGGTGATGGGCGACGGCTGGTTCCACACCGGTGACGCCGCGGTGGTGCATCCCGACGGCTACGTGGAGATCCGGGATCGGCTCAAGGACGTCATCATCAGCGGGGGCGAAAACATTTCGTCGGTCGAGGTGGAAGCGACGCTGATCAGCCACGACGCCGTGCAGGAGGCCGCCGTGGTCGGCATGCCGGACGAGAAGTGGGGCGAGGCGCCGCACGCGTTCATCGTCTTCAAGCCACGCGCGTCCGCGACGCCGGAGGCGCTCCGCGAGTTCTGTCGCGCGCGCATCGCGCACTTCAAGGTGCCGCATTCGTTCACGCCGGTCGCGGAACTGCCGAAGACCGCCACCGGTAAGATCCAGAAGTTCGTGCTCCGCCAGGGCCGCCCGAACCTGTCCAGGCAGTAGCCGCGGATGGGCGTGGACGGGTGTCGCCGCGCGCGCTCGGGAGTTCACCGGTGACGCCGATTCAGGACCTGCTGCACAGGATTCGCTGGGATCCGGTCTTCGGGAAGGGGCGCTTCGAGGTCGCGTACGTGGACCATGCGGCCAGCGACCTGGTGCGCCTGCCGTTCGAGGCCGTGCGTCTCGACCCGGCCGAGCCCTTCGGCTTCGAAGCCACGGGGGGCGAAGGAGAGGAGCGCTTCATCCCGTTTCACCGCGTGCGCGAGGTGTATCGCGACGGCAAGTTGATCTGGCAGCGGACCGCACAGCAGCAGGAGGAGTGACCCGCCCTGCCTCCTACTTCCTATTTCCTGCCTCCTGAACCCTGCCTCCTGCCTCCTGCCTCCTGGTGTAACGTATCTCCCTCCCAGGAGGTCCTTGATGCGTGTCGCCAGCCTCGCCGTCCTCGCCCTTGCCTTCGTCCCGTGGAATGCCGGTGTCGGCGACGCGCAGGCGCCCGTGCCCACGCTGCCGTACGACCACATCCACCTGAACGTGCCCGACCCCGCCACCGGCGCCAACTGGTACGAGAAACACTTCGGCGGCAAGCGCATCACCGAGGCGCCGGACCGGTTGATGTTCGGCAGCACACGCTTCATGTTCCTGCGCAAGGCCGATGCGGCCCCGAGCGCCGGCAGCGCCATCGACCATGTGGGATTCTCCGTGCCGGACCTCGACGCGAAGATGAAGGAGCTGGAAGCGGCGGGCGTGAAGGTCACGACCCCCGCCCGCGACGTGCCCGGCCTCTTCAAGCTCGCCTTCGTCGAGGATCCCTGGGGCACGCGCATCGAGGTGGTGCAGGATCCGGAGCTCCTCGGCCTGCACCACATGCACCTGCGCAACCCGAACCCGGACGAGGCCTTCGCGTGGCTGCTCGCGAACTTCGGCGGCCAGCGCACGCAGCTCAAGGGCCGAATCGACGCGGTGAAGTACAGCGCCGCGGGGTTCAGCGACATGTGGATCCTGGTGACGAAGGGTGAGGCCACGCCGAGCATCGGCCACGCCATTGATCACATCGGCTGGCGCTCCACGAAGCCGCTCACCGAGACGATGAACGAGCTGACGGCGAAGGGTGTGCAGGCCACGAGCCAGCCGCGGCCGCTGTCGCTGCCGAACGGGCCGTCGATCAACTTCGCGTACGTCGCGGGCCCGGCCGGCGCGCGCATCGAGCTCGTCGAGCGCCCCGGCTTGAAGCCGGGGCAGTGAGCCCCTTCGTGCCGGCCTTCGTGATCCTCGTGTCTTCGTGGTGTCTTTACCGCGGGCGGCGGTCGAAGAGCGTCAGCGGTCCGCCCTTGTCGAAGTACGCCACGATCTGGTCCCGCCGCTTCAACACGGCGTCGATCTCCGCGTCGCTCAGGTATTTTCCGACGGCACTACGCAGGCCCGGCTTGTCGATCCGTCGCAGGCGCTCCAGCACACCGCGATCCACCCTGGCGAGATTCTCCGGCGATCGGAGAGTCTCGTTGAGGCGGAACGACCGTGAGTGGTCGATCATCCAGATGTTGTACGACCGGTCGATGATCAGGTTGCCGAGGTTCCGGTCCACGTTGGCAATCAACTGATCGAACAGGCGCGTGGTCCACATCTGCTGGTTCCAGTCCAGCGTGTCCGGCACCTGCTTCTTCGTCCGGTACCGTTCGTGCTCGTCCATCAGCACATCGTCCACCCACCAGGTGAACGAGCCGGGTTTGGAGTTGAATCGCCGCTCCACCGTGACCGGCACCATGTTGAGCCCGAGCAGCCGGTCCATGCGGTAGGCGGCGACGTTGAAGCGCCAGTCGTCCTTGAAGTTCAGCTCCGTTCCGCGTGGCGTCTCGAAGACCGGCTTGGCCACCTCGATCGTCTGCACGCTGGCGTCGTGCGTCATGATGCCGTCGCTGAGCGTCACGCGCTTCGTGTTGGTCGTGCCCTTCGGGGCCGGCTTCTCCGCGATGATCCGTGCCGTTGCGAGGAAAGCCTCGCGTGCCTCGGGGTCAAGTGGTGCCGCAATGGCTGCCCCGGGCGTGGCCGGGGACGCAGCCGTGGCGGCGTTGTCTTGTGCGGCCGCGTCGGCCGGGCCGAGGAGCACCCAGGCTGCCACAAGGGGCAGGCAGGAGAGGGCGACGCGAAACGAGCGGAGCATGGCGCGCATCGGGTCCTCCGGCAACGGGGCTATCGGTTAAGCCCCGAGGAGCGGATTGTAACGCCGAGGCGGCGGTCCCGCCAGCCCGGCCCTCCCGGGGCCTGCTGGAGGACAATCGGCAGAGGGGGGTGCGGATGGGACGTTGGTGGCTGGGTGTCGTGCTCATCGTAGGCGTCGCGACGCTCGCGACCGCACAGCCGCGGCCTGCGCCGCCCGCTGCGCTTCCGCTGCCGTTCGCCGCCGTGGGACACGAGCCAGGGTGGCGTCTCGACATCGCGGGTGACGGGCGAATCACGCTGGTGACGGACTACGGGTCCACCAAGCTCAGTCTGGCCGCCCGCGCACCTGAGCCCGTGGCCGGCGGACGACGGTATGCCGGCAACGCGGACGGACGGGTCGTCGTGGTGACCGTGATCGACACGATCTGCGAGGACACGATGACGGGCCTGCCCCGGCCGAACACGGTCGTGGTGACGCTCGACGAGGACGCGTTGAGAGGCTGTGGCGGCGATCCGGCGACCCTGCTGCACGGCGCGACGTGGGTGGTGGAGGACGTGGCCGGATCCGGGATTGCCGCGGGCTCGCGCGCGACCCTGACGTTCGGCACCGATGGCCGTGTGACCGGCAGCGCCTCGTGCAACACCTACACCGCTGGCTTCGTGCTGACGGGCGAAGGCCTCACGATTCAGAAGGCGGCGGCGACGCGGAAGGCGTGCGCGCCTGCGTTGATGGCGCAGGAGTCGGCGTTCCTCGCGCTGCTGGAGGCCGTCACGCGTTTCGAGATCGCCAGCGACGCAGCGCTGGTCCTGCACGCGCCCGACGGGCGCTCGATCCGCGCGCGGCGCTGAGCGTCAGGCGATGCGGCCCCGGGCGGCAATGGGCAGGGCGCTCACCGAGTCCTCCTCCACGAGCCAGGCCTGATCGACCAGGTTGGACACGACGCAGGCGTGGTTCGGGATGATGTGGACCACGTCACCAGGCTCGAGCGTGGTCCCGCCGTTTGTCGCGCGCACGGTCGCATGTTCCTCGGACAGCCGCTCGATGAGCAGCTCTGGCAGAATCTGCATCGATGTCGACGTCACGGTGCCAGGCCCCGTGACAAGGCCGTAGCCGGCGCCGGGCTGGAAGCCGCGCGCCCCGTCGCTCGACAGCGTCTTGCTGCCGGCATCCAGGATGATTCGGTCGGGCGTGGGCTTGCTGACCACCCGCGTGAGCACGGTGAGCGCGCAGTCGTCGAGCGTCGCCGCGCCAAGGCCCACCTGGGTCCGGTCGAAGTAGACGAAGTTGCCGGGGCGGTACTCCGTGAGCCCGTCCTGCTGCAGCGAGAACCGCGCGGTGGGCGTGGCGCCGGCGCTCAGTTCCTCGATGGCGATGCCGGTCGCTCGCGCCGCCTCGGCCAGACCGCGGAGCGTGCGGGCCTCCATTGCGGCCATCTCCTGCAGCTGCGCCTCGGATCCGGCGTGATACGCCTGCCCCGCGTGCGAGAGCAGCCCCCGCAGGCGCAGCCCCGGTCGTGTGGCCACGTGCCTGATGAACGGCACGGCCGTCTGCGGGTCGGGATCGATGCCGCACCGGTGGAAGCCCACGTCCACCTTCACCAGCACATCCACGGTCAGTGCCGCCCGATGCAGCGCCTGGGACCAGGCATCGGCCACGCGCGGATGGTCGACGATGAACGACAGGTTCGCGCGCGGCGCGAGCGCGATCAGCCGGTCGGCGTTCGCCGGACTGAGGGGGTACGGAATCCGGATGTCCGCGATCCCGGCGTCGGCGAACACTTCGGCCTCCCCGAGCTTCGCGCAGCAGATCCCGACGGCGCCGCGATCGATCTGCCAGCGTGCGATGACGGGGCTCTTGTGCGTCTTGGCATGGGGGCGCAGTCGGATGCCGCGGGCCGTGGCGGCGGTCTGCATGCGGTCGATGTTGCGAAGGGCCCGGGTCTTGTCCACGAGGACCGCGGGCGTGCGAAGGTCGGCGAGCGTCACGCGCGGATCATGCCACGAGGAGGTTCCTGAAGCGCGACGGATCGACGGCGTAGCCGGGGAATACCTGGCCCGCGGCCGCCCGGGAGGCACCCAGGTGCCGGACGATCACCTCGGCGAACACGTCACGGAAATCCGTGGTGACGGCCAGATCGCGCCCCTCGAAGCGTTGCTCCGGGGTGAGACCGGGCCAGGCGCCGTACACCGTGCCGCCGCGGACCGCGCCTCCGATCAACATCATCGCGTTGCCGTGCCCGTGGTCCGTGCCACGACTGCCGTTCTCCGCCACCGCGCGGCCGAATTCGGACATCGTCACGATGAGCGTGTCGCTCATTCGATCCCCCAGGTCACGCACCAGCGCCGCGATCCCGCGCGCGAGGTCGTCGAGACGGTTGGCCAGCTGGCCGGTTGCGGCGCCCTGATTCACGTGATGGTCCCAGTTCGTGCTCTCGACAAAGGCCACTTCGAGCCCGACGTCGGCCTTCGCCAGCGAGGCAATCTCCCGCATCGCCTGCCCGAACGGGGAGCCGGGGTAGTCGGCGGCGATCGCGGCCCTGGCGCCTGTGGCGGCACGGTGCCGCTCCAGCGTGCGCATCGCGTCGAACGCCTCGGAGGCCGTTCCGCTCAGCACGTGATCCGCCGCGGTGGCATACGCGGCTTCGAACGACGTACGGGCCGAGGCGCTGCCGTGAATGCCGAAGCCCGAGACGCCGGTCATGGCCAGCGCGGGCGCCGGGCCCTGCAGGGCGCGGGGCATCTGTCGGGCGAGTGCGACGCCCCGAAGAGGGTTGGGCGCTCCCTGCTCGCCTTCGCGCGCCTGCAGGTACCGGTTCAGCCATCCATCGCCTGTGCTCTTGACGCCGGGCGTCCCGGACTCCATGTAGTCCTGCGCGTCGAAGTGGGACCGCGTGCCATCGTGGGACCCTGACGCGTGGATGATGGCGAGATGACCGGCGCGCCAGAGCGGCTCGAGCGGCGCCATGCGTGGGTGCAGGCCGAAGAACCCGTCCAGATCGATCGCGCCGCCCTCGCGTCCGGGTCTGGGGATGGCGATGCTGGGCCGGGCGCGGTAGTAGTCGGCTTCGCCGAAGGGCACCACCATGTTCAGCCCATCGACGGCTCCCCGCTGGAAGATGGCCACCAGGAGCTTCCTGCGCGTGCCGGCCGCTGCGATCGTGCGGGCGAGGAACGACGGCGCGCATCCCAGCGAGATCATCGCCATGGCGCCGGATCGGAGGAAGATGCGTCGAGGGAACATGGTGTGCACTCCGGCCTTTTCGCTCACTGCCGCTGGAACTCCGGTGAGCCGATGACGAGCGCCACGACCTGCTCATGCGACGTGGCCTTCGCCACCGTCGCGCGTGTGGTGTCCGACACGTCATCAGCGAGGGCGTGCTCGATCAGTCGTTGGCGCAGCGCGTCGACCTGGCCGCCGCTCCCCGACACGGTGATGCCGCGCAGGCGCCCGCCGCCGAGCTCGAGCGCGAAGTTCATCCGGGCCACCAGTGCGCCCGACGATACCCAGGCGTCGGCCGCCTCGTCGTACCCCGTTGGCGGCTGACACAAGTAGAGCGGCATGCCCAGATCGCGGAGGACACGCACCACAGGCAGTGCGGTTCGCACGTCGGCACCAGTGGCGCGGAGTGCGCTGGCCACGAACTCGAGCGGGGTCTTCATCTTCGTGCGGCGGACGTCTGCCGCGTGGAACTCGGGCGACGTGATGATGGTGCGGGTGACCTCGCGGAGGTTGCCCCGCGTCTCGCGAAAGCGCCGGGCCGCACGCTCGACCAGGGCCGGCGGCGGCGTGTCGCTCACGAACTTCTGCGCGAGCTTGCGGGCGATGTGAACAGCCGTGGACGGGTGGGCGGCGAGCAGGTCGAGCACGCGGCGCGCGTCCTCGATGCCACCTCCCGCCTCGATGGTGTGACCGAGCACGGTCTTCGGTCCGCGATCGTGCAGCGCTGGTGCGAAGAAGAACGTGGCCCCTTGCCGTGGCCTCATGGTCCACCCCGTGAACGCCCGTGCCACGTTCACCACATCGTCCTGGGTATAGCCACCGTCCACCCCGAGCGTGTGCAGCTCCAGCAGCTCGCGCGCGTAGTTCTCGTTGATGCCGCGCCGCATCCCGGCCGTCAGCTGCGAGGCCCGGTCCGCGGGCTGGCGCGGCCGCGTCGGCCCGGCCTGTACGCCATCGATCGCACGCGGCTGCCGCGCCGAGGGTGAGACGTTCTGCCAGTTGTCCAGATAGAAGAGCATCGCCGGGCTCTCGGCGACGGCCCCGAGCATCTGGCGGAAGTCGCCGAGGACGTGCGGGCGGATCGCATCCCGCTCGAACGCCGTGATGTAGGCGCGCGTCGGGCCCTTGCCGGCGAACACGTTGAAGTGGTTGAACCAGAAGTCCGTGAGCACTTCCTGGAGCTGACGCTCGCTGTAGACCGCGCGCAGGAGCCGCGCCTCGGAGAGTTCTGCCAGCACCAGGCGGTCCTTCCGCTGTGCCTCGCTGGGGGCCGGACGAGTCGGAACGTCCGGGGGGGCCGGGGCGGTGGGGTCTTGAGGTCCTGAGGTCTCGAGGTCCTGGGAAGGCCCGTCCTGTTTCTGGCGCTGCCGGCGTTCGAGGATGGCGGGCTCGTGGTATTCGCGGACGATCGTGTCCGTGTCGAGCGCCAGCGTGCGGAACGAGGCGAGCCGGGTGTCGAGGGCCCGATCGTCGAGGCGCTCGGGATGGAGCTGCAGCTCGATCCAGGCCGGGATGCCGGTGGCCTGCACGCGTTCGAGGTCCCCCGGTCGCGCGCCAAACGCCAGGCGATTGAGGACATGGGCCGCAGAGGAGCCCGCCGATGCCGTGGGTGAGGCCGCCGTGGACGCGGAGAAAGCCGCGTCGGACGGCTGCACCAGCACCGAAAACGTCATTGTCAAGAGCACGAGCCGTCGGCACATGCGGTAACCTCTCCTGATTCCTATGACCAGCCGGTCCCCGTGTGGGTTTAACCCCGCCTGACTCGACCGGCACGACGCGAGGGACATTCGATCAGATGGAAGGCTCAACACACGTGAATGGTGGGACCGAGGCCCGCCTGCGCTGCCGTTGTGTTTGCACGGAGGTCGAGGTGTCCCGGTGTCGCTGAGCGTCGTGCCGGCCGTCGGCGCCGTGCTCGAACGAATCCTCGACGACACCTACCCGATCTGGCACGACGGCCTCAGCCGGCAGAACTACGGCCGGTACTGGACCGCGCAGTTGAAGACGGCGTGGGGGCAGACGCACCTCGGGCGTGTGGCGCTGCAGGATGGGCCGCACGTGGTGACCAGCGCCAAGCGCCTCGACCTGTCGATGCAGATCGACGGGCGCATCCGGCGGGTGATGGGCATCGGCGCCGTGTTCACCGCGCCGGCCTATCGCGGGCGTGGCGCCGCGAAGGAGCTGATCACGCGGATGATCGAGACGGGCGAGGCCGAAGGCTTCGAGTTCGCCGCCCTCTTCTCGGAGATTGCGCCGCGCATCTACGAACAGCTGGACTTCGTGCCGGTGCCGCTCACGGAGTGGCGGCTCACGGTGGACCAGAAGGGCGGCGGACCGCCCGCCGTGCTCGTGCGCGGCGGCGAGGACCGGGATGTGCCCGCCATCGCCGAGATGTCCGCCACGCGCAGCGCGGGTGCCCGCCTGTCCGTGGCGCGGAGCGAGGACTTCATCAGGTTCGGCATCACCAGGCATCGGCTGCGCGCCGGCCTGGGCCCGCCCGGCGTGCGCGAGGTGGAGTTCCTGGTGAGCGAGGAGGGTCACCAGCCGGTCGCGTATGTCGTCTGCGCCTCGCAGCGCGGCTCCTGGTTCATCGAGGATGCGGGCGACCGCGACCCGTCCGGCGCCCGCCTCGGCGCGATGCTGCAGGTGATGCTGGCGCGCCACCCCGGAGAAGCGGTGCCCGAGATCCGCGGGTGGTTCCCGCACGCGCTCACGCCGCCCCAGGTCCACGTCGCGAAGGCGACGCCGACCAGCGAGGTGCTGATGATCCGTCCCCTGCGCGACCGCACCCTGCCGCTGCCGCCGCTCTCGGGGGAGCAGGTCGTGTTCTGGCACGGGGACTACTTCTAGCGACAGGAGACAGGAGACAGGAGATAGGAGACAGGAAGTAGGAGCGGCACATTCGAGGTTCCGCCTCCTGCCTCCTGCCTCCTGCCTCCTATCGGCTACTGGCTCGCCAGGGAGAGCGCCAGCGTCTTTGTTTCGCCGTCCTTGATCGTGAGGCGCTCGGCCTGGCGCTCCACCGCGCGCAGGAACTCCGGATCGCCCGCCTGGCCGTCTTCCAGCCCCTGCACGGCCACGGCGAGATACTCGCCTGGCGGGAGCGCGGTGATGCGGAACCGGCCTTCCTGATCGGGCCGTGCCGATCGGATGAACCGGGACTGGAAATAGCGCAGCCGTTCGTCGCTGGGGAACAGCACGACCGTCGCGTCCAGCACCGGCTGCTTGCGATCGTTCAGGACGCTTCCTTCGGCGTGGCTGAGCGTCTTCGTGATCACCACCTGCACGCCGCTCAGCACCTGGCCCGGCCCGATGTCCAGCGGGACGTCCGTCACGTCCTCGCCCTCGGCCAGCACCGCCTTCAGCGTCCATCCCGACGGCGCGGTCACCCGCAGGTACCGCGCGTCGGTGACGTTGCCCACCTCGAACGCGCCGCCAGCACCCGCGCGTCCCTGCGCGCCTCCGCCGCCGCCCTGGCCGGCGAAGGGGCCGTCCGCCGTCGCCGCGCGCGCCACCACCTGGACGGCCGAGCCAGCGGGCAGGGGCTCGCCGGTATCGGTCACGACCGTGCCCGTGATGCGGCCGGCCGGCGCGGTGACGAGGGTGAGTCCCGTGAGATCGTCGGCGCCCACCGTCAGGTCCATACGCGCGAACTCGCTGGCGTCACGACCGCCCGCGCGCACCTGCAGCTGATAGCGCCCTGGTGCGACGTTGGCGAGCCAGAAGCTGCCGTCGCCCTCGATGCGTCCGCCGATTCCCTGCAGCCCCGCTCCGCGCGGTCCATTCCCCCCACCCGCGCTTGCTTCAGGCGACAGCACCACCGAGCCGCTCCAGTGGGGCAGGCCGCTCGAACTGAGCACCTGGCCCCAGACGCGTACCAGGCGTGTCGCGAGCAGCCCGAACGAGATGCCACCCTGCTCCTGTGACAACGCCACACGGACGCGCTGCGCCTCGGCGGGGCTGGGCGTGCCCGGAAAGTACGTGGGAGCAAAGCCGGAGAGGTCGTCCCCCGGGTCGGTGACCTCGCCCGAGCGCAGCACCGCGCTCACGAGGTAGTCGCCGGGCGCCAGCCCGAACAGCCGGTACTGCCCCTGATCGTCGGTCGTGTCGCGCGCGCCGGCGCGGACCAGGCGTCGCGTGCCTCCCACGTACGCGTTGCGCCACGCGGTGACGGCCGCGTTCACGATCGGCTCGCCGAACTCATCCGTGATACGGCCGCTGATCACGCTACCGCGCGGGAGCGCGACCACCAGCCTGTCCAGCGTGTGCGCCTCCCCCAGCTCGATCGGGGTGCCCGACTCACCGGGCCGTCGCTGACCGTACTGTAGCGTGACGAAGCCGCCTTTGCTGGCCGTGAGGGTGTAGCGGCCGGCTGCCAGTTCCCGGACCTCGAAGCGGCCCTGGGCATCGGTGGTGGCCAGCCGGGACTCGCGAAGGCCGATGCCGCTGATCCGGACCTGCGCGCGGCGGATGGGCGTGCCGGAGTCGGCCGCGACGATCTGCCCGCGCAGCGCGGACGTGCCCTTCGCGTCGGCGGGAGGCGCCGGGTTCGCCCGCGGCGGCAGCCGCGTGGTCCCCGGCTGCGGCCGGGCCTGGCCCGGGGCCTGGCCCGGGGTCAGGTCACGAAAATCGACTCGCCCCGGGCGTCCTCCGGGTGCAAGTCCATGACCTGACCCCAGACCAGCCCCCAGACCAGTCGCCAACCCCGTCGAGACCCCGCCCTGCCGTCGGTCCGGTAAAGATTCGTGACCTGACCCCAGGCCTGTCGTCACTGCCAGCACGATCGCAACGAGAGCGTGCGTCACGGTCCGAGTGTAACGCGTCCCGGGATATCCTTGACTTCGCTCCGACCGGGGCAATAATCCCAACGGTGCAGGTCTGTTGGTGAGTCCGCCCGTGCCGTGCGCCGCATGATGTCCCCGACGTCCCTCGGGCACTACCGCATCGACGTCCGTATCGGCCAGGGCGGCATGGGCGAGGTCTTCCGCGCGTTCGATACCCGCCTGAACCGGCCCGTGGCGATCAAGATCATGCGGACGAGCGCCGGCAACACCGACGCCTCCGTACAGCGCTTCCTGCGGGAGGCCCGCGCGGCGTCCGCGCTCAATCACCCCAACATCGTCATCATCCACGAGGTCGGCGAGAGCCCGGACGGCGATCACTTCATCGTCCAGGAGTTCATCGACGGACGCACCCTCCGCAGCATGCTGCCGGGGCCCCTGGGCATCGAGACGCTGGTGCACGTCGGTGGCCAGGTGGCGCGGGCGCTGGCCGCGGCGCACGCCGCCGGGATCGTCCACCGCGACGTCAAGCCCGAGAACATCATGGTCCGCCAGGACGGGTACGTGAAAGTGCTCGACTTCGGGCTCGCACGCATGAACGAGGCCACCGAGACGGTGGACGCGACGCGGACCAATTACGACACCGCACCGGGCACGCTCGTGGGCACGCCGGCCTACCTCTCGCCCGAGCAGGCCAGCGGCCGCGGTGTCACCGCCGCCGCCGACGTGTTCGCCCTCGGCGTGGTCCTGTACGAGATGATCGCGGGCCGGCGGCCGTTCGTGGGGATGACGGCGCTCGGACTGCTCACGAGCATTGTGACCGAACAGCCGCCGCCGGTGACCAGGGTCAACCCCGCCGCGCCAGGGGCGCTGGACGACCTCCTGCAGCAGATGCTCGAGAAGCAGCCGGAACGGCGGCCGACGGCGCTGGATGTTGCGCGGCGGCTGGCGGTGCTGCTCTCGCCGGGGCTCTCCGCCGTGGTCAGCGTGGCGGCCGGGCCCGCCTCGGCCACGGTGGGCCGCGAGCGCGAGCGCGCGGAGCTGCTGCGCGCCTTCCAGCGCGTCGCGAGCGGGCGCAGCCTGATGGTGGGCGTCTCGGGTGAACCGGGCATCGGCAAGACCAGCCTGGTGGAGGACGTCCTCCACGTCCTCGAGCAGCAGCCCGACCGGCCGATCGTCGCCCGCGGCCGGTGTTCCGAGAGCCTGGCAGGGGCCGAGGCCTACCTGCCCGTCCTGGAGGCGCTCGACAGCCTCGTGCACCGGACGAGCGGGCCCTCACTCGACTCCGTCATCAGGACCGTGGCCCCGAGCTGGCATCGACAGGTGTCGTCCTACTCGTCGGAGCAGGTTGCCTCGGAAGGACGGGAGCCGGCGCCTGCAGTCTCGCAGGAGCGGATGAAGCGCGAGCTGGGTGCGCTGCTCCAGGAGCTCTCGCGCCGCCAGCCGCTCGTGCTGTTCATCGAGGATCTCCATTGGGCGGACGTCTCGACCGTGGACATCCTGAACTACCTGTCGGGACGCTTCGCCGACATGCGCGTGCTCATCGTCGCGACGTATCGCCCGTCGGACATGGCGCTGGTGAAACACCCGTTCCTGGGCGTCCGCGGCACGCTGCTCGCCAAGGGCGCGCTCGAAGAGATCGCGCTCGGGTTCCTCACCGAGCCGGACGTGCGCACCTATCTGGACCTGCTGTTTCCCGGCCACGCGTTCCCTCCGGACTTCGCCGCCACCGTCCATGCGAAGACCGAGGGCAGTCCGCTGTTCATGGCCGACCTCGTGCGCTACCTGCGCGACACGGGCGGCATCGTGGAAGAAGGGGGACGCTGGCGCCTGGCACGCGCGCTGCCCGACGCCCCGCGCGATCTGCCGGCGTCGGTGCGGGGGATGATCACCAGCAAGATCGACCAGTTGGACGAGGCCGACCGGCGGCTGCTGCTCGCGGCCAGCGTGCAGGGGCACGAGTTCGACTCGGCCACCGCCGGCGACGCCATCGAGATGGCTGCCGCGGAGGTCGAGGAACGGCTGGAGGCGCTCGAACGCGTCCACGTCTTCGTCCGGCGCGGTGACGAGCTGGAGTTCCCGGACCGCACGCTCACGCTGCGATACCAGTTCGTCCACGTGCTCTACCAGAACGTGCTCTTCGCCTCGCTCCAGCCGACGCGGCGGGCGAGCCTGTGCGGGCGGATTGCGCGGCAGCTGGCGACGCACTACGGGGACGAGGCCCATACCATCGCCTCACGCCTGGCCGTGCTCTTCGAGGGCGCGCGCGACTTCGCGTCAGCCGCGCACTACTTCTTCCTGGCCGCGCGGCGCGCGGTGGGGATCTTCGGCTTTCGCGAGGCGCTCTCGCTGGCCGATCGTGGCCTCGACGGCCTGCGCGGCCTGCCCGCGGGCGCCGAGCGCCTGCAGCAGGAGCTCGGTCTCCAGATGGTCCGAGGCCTTGCGCTGCGCTCGGTCAAAGGCTGGGCGGCGCCGGAGCTCGAAACCACCTTCGGGCGTGCCCGCCAAATCTGCCAGCAGCTGGGCGACGCGCCGCAACTGTTCCCCGTGATGTGGAACCTCACGTTCTTCAACATGATCCGCGGCGAGCTGCCCGTGGTCCGGGAGCAGATCGCGGTGCTCCGCACACAGGCGGAGGCGTCGGAGGCGCCCGCGTTCCACATGGCGGTGGACCACCTGGCCGGCGTGACGGCGGAGTTCGGCGGCGACACGGCGGAGTCGCACCGGCTCCTGGAACACTCGCGCGAGCTCCACGATCCGGCCGAGCACAAGGTCTATCACGCGCTGTTCGGCATCGACCCCGGGATGGTGGCGCGTGTCATGTCCAGCCGACCGCTCCTGGCGCTCGGGTATCCGGACCAGGCACGCGATCGGGCCCTGGAGAGCCTGGCCATCGCGCGCCGCCTGCGCGAACCGGTCACGCTCGGCTTTGCGATGATCGTGGCCGAGGGCGTGCACGCCTTCCGCGGCGAGTCGGCCGAGGCGCTGGCATTGTGGGACGAGGCCAGCGCGCTCTGCCGCGAGTACCAGTTCCCCCAGGAGATGGAGTGGGCGCGTGCCTTCCAGGGTGCGGCCCTGACAGCCGCCGATCGCATCGACGAGGCCGTGGACGCCCTGCGACAGAGCCTGGGCGCGCTGGAGGCCCTTCGCTCGGGGCTGGTGCGGACGATGTGGCTGAGCCTGCTGGCGGATGCGCTGCTGCGTGCGGGGCGGATCACCGGGGGGCTCGAGGCCATCGAGGAGGCATTCGCGCACGGCGAGCGTACGCGGGAGCACGGCTTCTACGCGGAGCTCTGTCGCCTGCGGGCCGATGCCAGCCGGCGCCAGGGGCACATCGTGTCGGCCGAAGCGGATCTCCGGCGCGCCATCGAGTACGCGCACGCGCAGCAGGGCCGCCTGTGGGAGCTCCGCGCGGCCACGGCCCTGGCGCGACTGCTGGCCGACTCCGGGCGCGCCGCCGAGGCGCGGACGGTGCTGCCGCCGGTGTATGCGTGGTTCTCCGAGGGCTTCGACACCGCCGACCTGCGGGCGGCCCGCGCGGTGCTCGCCCAGATCGACTGAGACCGAATGATGACCTTCGAGCAGAAGCCCCCGTCCGAGGACGCCGACATCGCCGAGATCGTGCACGGCATCCTGACCGTGCAGGCACGGTTCGCGGCGGAACAGCACCGGCCGCTCGGCCGGGGCACCCACACCAAGGGTGTGTGTGTCGCCGCGCAGTTCGAGGTGCTCGACATCTCGACCCGCGTGCCGGACCCGGCGCTGGCCGCGCGCCTGGCGCGCGGGCTGTTCGCCAGGCCCGGCGCCTACCCGGCGGAGGTCCGCTTCGCCAACGCCGCCTCGAAGGTGATGGCGGACACGAAGAAGGACGTCCGCGCGCTGTCCTTCTCGGTACAGGTCCCGCCCGATGCCTTCGGCGGCCGCGATCGCCTCGACTTCTCGATGAACGACGCGCCGACCTTCCCGCTGAACGATGCGCACGCGTTCGCCGTCTTCATGCGCGTTGCGGCGGCGAAGGGTGTGCTTGGGACGCTGGCGGCCATCTGGTCGCTCTCCTGGCGCGACCTCCGCTCCCTGGCGGCCACCGCCGTGCGCGGCGCGCGCCAGCAGCGCCCGGGCCTCACGCCCTACCAGCGCCTGCGTTACTGGAGCACCGTGCCCTTCCTGCACGGCCTCGACGAGGCCGTGAAGTACTCGGCCATCCCGCATCCCGACAATCCGGCGGCCCACCTGCGGCCCGGCCCGAACGTGCTTCGCGACGAGCTGGTGCGCCACGTCGCCGAAGACGACCGCATGAGCGAGTTCGACTTTGCCGTGCAGTTCCTGGACACCGGGCGGATGACCGACGTGGAGGGCGAACACGACGCCGCCTACTGGGTGGAGAACGCAAGCGTCGAATGGAAAGAGGCCGAGGCGCCGTTCCACGTCGTGGGACGCCTGCGCCTGCTGCCGCGTTCGCAGAAGCCGATGGAGGAGTGTCGCGCCGCCTACATCGACGTGACGGAGCACTCCCTGCCGGAGTGCCGCCCGATCGGCGGCATCAACCGCGCCCGCTGGTTCGCCGAAGCCGCCAGCCGCAGGGTGCGCATGAGTCAGCCTGATTCGGGGGAGGCCAGGATGAGCGAGGATGCTGTCACGAACCGCCCCTCGTGGGGCAGGCGGGCCCTGAAGGCGGCGGCGTTGCTGGCGGCGCTCGGCTTCGTCGCCGCGCTGGCGCTGATGTACTACCCGCAACAGCAGCAGCCGCCGCTCGAGCGTGCGGACACGACCGTGTTCCTCGACCAGGGGTGGGGGACCGGCATCGAGTCCGAAGGCCGGCAGACGTTCTACTACACGGCCCAGGGCGCGGGGCTGAAGAACGTGCGGTACAGCTGGTTCGTCAACCTGGAACTGCCGTTCGGCCGCAGGCGCTTCGCCGACGCCGACCACCTGTCGCGCTACGGCTTCATCGTCGATCCGCAGACGGCGCACAACCCGGATGGCCTGCCCGTCGGCTTCACGAAGCACTTCGACCGGCAGACGAACGAGGAGATGCTCGACATCACCTGCGCGGCCTGCCATACGGGCCAAATCCACGTGCGGCGGGGCGGGACGACGACGGCCATCCGCATCGACGGCGGCCAGGCGCTGCATGCGTTCACCGATTCGGACATCGGCCACTTCCTGCCGACGCTGGTGTCGTCGCTGACCGCGACGGCGGTGAACCCGGTCAAGTTCAACCGCTTCGCACGCAAGGTGCTCGGGGACCAGTATCCGCGCGGCCGATGGGCGCTGCACCGCGAGATGCGCGGCGTGCTCGGCACCTTCCTGGGCATCATGTGGCAGGAGAAGTTCAGGCGCGACCTGTACCCGACGCAGGAGGGCTACGGCCGAACCGACGCCCTGGCGCGCATCGCCAACACCGTGTTCGCGGAGAACCTCGACACGAAGAACTACGGCATCGGCAACGCACCGGTGAGCTTTCCACCGGTGTGGAACATCTGGAAGTTCGACTGGGTGCAGTACAACGCCTCGGTGAGCCAGCCCATGGCGCGCAACATCGGTGAGGCGATGGGCGTCGGCGCGACGTATGCGCTCACCGACACCGTTGGCCGTCCGCTGCCGCCGGCGGAGCGCTTTCGTTCCACCGCGAACATCGAGAACCTGCACACCATCGAGATGACGCTGCGGACCCTGCAGCCGCCTTCGTGGCCCGAGACGCTGCTGGGCGCCGTGGACCGCGCGAAGGCCGAGCGTGGGAAGGCGCTCTTCAACCAGCACTGCGTCGGCTGCCACGGCCCGCACATCGCACCGCCCGCCATCAAGGCCCGCAACGCGCCGCTCAAGGGCCCGAACGATCCCGAATGGCTGATGAAGACCGTGTGCGTGGACGACGTGGGCACCGATCCGAATGCCGCGGTGAACTTCACGAAGGCCTTCGTGGACATCACGTGGACCGGCATGACGGCCACCGACCTGCGCGCGGTGGCGCGGCGGGCGCTGGCGACCTGGAACGAGCGCCAGCGGGCGTATCTCTCCGGCGAGATCGCCCGACTGACCGGCGCTCTCGAAGACACACGGCGCGCCCGGCCTGCGGCCACCGCCGGCGGACGGAGCGACGGGACGTCAGCCCCGTCGCCGAGCGATCTCCAGCAGCAGCTCGCCACCCTGCAGCAGCAGCTGGCCGGCCTCGACGCCGCGGCTGATCAGGCCCTGTCCGCCATCGACCCCTCGCGCCTGTCCGTCGGCGCCGCGCTCAGCTATCTCGGCACGATGATCCGTGAGCACGCGTACACGGACCTGGGCTATTCACCGGCCCAGCAGGCCGATCGCGACGGGTTCGGCATCCTCGACCTGCCGCAGGTGATCGCGGCCTACAAGCCTCGACCACTGGCCGGGATGTGGGCCACGGCGCCGTTCCTGCACAACGGCTCGGTGCCGACGATCTTCGACCTGCTCTCGCCCGTTGACGAGCGGCCGACGACCTTCCGGGTGGGCAGCCGCGATTACGACCTGGAGAAGATGGGCATCGTCGGCGAGGTGGGCGGGTTCCTCTTCGACACGTCGAGGTCCGGCAACAGCAACCGCGGCCACGAGTTCGGCAAGGGCTACGTGCCGTGGAAGGAAGGCGACCCGCCCGCGAAGGGGCTGATCGGCCCATACCTCGAGCCCGAGGACCGCTACGCGATCATCGAGCACCTCAAGATCAGGAACGACGACCTCGACGGCCCGCAGGAGCCGGGCATTCCCGGGTACGCGGACTGTTCCGCCGCGGCGGCCGCAGTGCCGTCGACATCCGCACGGCGCTAGTCCCCGGCCTGCATCCGCCGACTACCTCACCTCCACGAGCCTCAGGTTCAGCGTTTTCGTCTCGCCCTCGCCGAGGTCGAAGGCCGTCGCGTGCTCCAGAGCGCGGGTGAGGAACTCCGGGTCCGAGAACTGGCCGTCCTCCAGGCCGCGGACGACGACGGCGCGGTAGCCGTCGTGCGGCGTCAGGCGCATCGTGTATTTGCCGTTCGTGTCCGGTCGTGCCGGGCGGACGTACCGCGACCCGAAGGTCCAGCGCTCCTGGTCCGCCGGAAACACCACGACCTGTGCATCGGTGACCGGTTGATTGCGATCGTCGGTGACGAAGCCCGACAGCTCGGTCACCTTGCGCGTGAGCACCAGCTCGACGTCCTCGATTGTCTGGTTGGCGCCGACATCGACGGGTGTGTCCAGCAGGTCGACGTTGTCCTTCCACGCGTGCCGGGCCGTCCACCCGCCGCCAGGCACATCCAGCCCCACCGACAGCCGGACCGCATCGGTCAGCCCGGTCAGCTCGAACGTCCAGTCGTCGTTGACGATGGGCGGGCGAATCCCAAAGCCCATTTCCGACGGGTCGCGCGGCTGGCCGAACATCCGCACCTGGGCCGGCTTGAACGGCAGGGGCGATCCGTCGTCGGACACGACTCGTCCGCGAATGACGCCACCGCGGCCGGTCACGATGAACACGTCGCTGACGTCGTCGCCGTTGACCTGCACCTCGACCCGTCCGACCTCTCCGCCCGGGTTGCCGAAGTCGCGCTGCTGCGCGTAGATGGAGTACTGGCCCGGTGCGAGGCCGCCCGTCTGGAACGTGCCATCCGGACGAATCTGAGCGCCGGCCATCCGGACGTTCATGAACATCTGGCCGTCGCCGCGCGGCGCCACCATCAGCATGCCGCCCACGAGTGGCTCGCCGGCGCTGGTGGTGACCCGGCCGCTGACGCGGCCCAGGCGCGCGGACACCAGCGCAAACGAGATGTTCGGCACGTCCTGGCCCGCGCGCACGGTGACGCGTCGTGCCTCCACGAGGCTGCCGGTCCCGGGGAAATACGTCGGCGCGAAGCCGTCCGATGGTCCCGCCGCGGCCGTGGCGTTCATCGCCACGAAGTCCATGCCGCGGAGCGTGGCCGTGACGTAGTACTCGCCGGGAGGCAGGCCGTAGAGCCGGAACTGGCCGAGATCATCGGTCCGATCGTTGCCGCCCTCGGCCCCCGCGGGCATGAGACGTCGCGTCCCGCCCCTGTAGGCGTACCGCTGCACGCTGACCTGCACGGAGGCCACGGGCTCGCCCATGTCGTCGACGATCCGCCCACTGATAGCGCCGCCGCGAGGCAGCGCGAAGTTCACTTTGTCGACGACCCGACCATCCGCGATCTCGATCGGCGTACCCGGCTGGTTCGCCGCTCGCTGGCCGAACTGCATGGTCACGTAGCCGGTGCGCGAGGCGCTGACGGTGTAACGCCCTGCCGGCAGTTGCGCCAGCTCGAAGTGTCCCTGCGCGTCGGCCTGCGTGACCGCGCTCGCGCCGCCTGGTGACTGCGGAAAGGCTCGCACCTGCGCGCGTCGGAGCGGCGTGCCGGTGTCCGCTGCCATCACCTGCCCGCGAATGACCGCGGTGCCGCGTTCGCTCTCGCCCGGCCGCCGATCGCGAGCGGGCATCTGGGTGCCGGGGGTGCCGGGCATCCCGGGAATCGGGGCACCCGGAACCTGCCCACCGGGTGCGGGTGGCTGCGGCGGCAGCCGGGTGAACGTGGTGGTGGGTGTCTCGATGACGACCGGCGCCTGCTGTGCCGGCAGCTCGGCCGTGAGCAGGACGAGAAGCGCCAGTAAGGGGAGCGACACGCGCGGAGCCAGCATGCGGACCTCCGTAGTGACGGACCCAATCATAGACGCTTGGCGAGCAACTGACGCGGGTCGGGAGGGGGCGCTCGTCGCCTTTCGCTGAACTCGCGCTGACGGGAGGGGACTCTCGCCGGACTGCGCCGGCTCGTGGTGACGGGAGGTGCGCTCCGCTTGTCGGGAGTTGGTGTCCCGCTGCTGCAGGGGGATGTGCCTCGACGCTGTTCTCGGCGCCACACACGCACCTTCCCGTCAGCGTCAGCCCCCTCCCGGCAGCGCGAGTTCAGCGAAGGCGGCGAGCGTCGCCTCCCGTCAGCGCGCGCGGCGCGAGCTATGTCAGCGCGTCGGCGATGACCCGCGCGGCGTTGGCGCCGGACCCACCGGTGAGCCCCGTCCCGGGGTGCGTGCCGGAGCCGCAGAGATACAGCCCCGGGACCGGCGTCCTGTAGCTGCCGAACCCGAGCAGCGGCCGCATGGTGAACGCCTGGTCGAGCGACAGCTCGCCGTGGAAGATGTGCCCGCCGGTCAGGTCCCAGTCGCGCTCGAGGTCCGCCGGCGTGACGAGCTGTGCCGCCACCACCTGGCCCTTCAGGCCCGGCGCATGGCGGTCCAGCGTCTCGATCACCGTGCGCAGCAGCCCGTCCTCGTCTGGCGGTCTCGTGCCGATCTCGCGCGCCATGCGTGTCCCGGTGCCCGCTTCACGGCTCCCGATGGCGTTCGGGACCCACTGCACGTAGGCGGACAGCACGTGCGCGCCCCTCGGCGCGAGCGATGGATCCATCACGGACGGGAGCGTGAACTCGATCCACGGCTCCCTCGACCACTCGCCGTACTTCGCGTGGTCGAACGCGCGCTCGAGGTAGTCGAGTGACGGCGCGATGCGCAGGGGGCCAGCGAGCATCTCCTTCGTGGCGCCGGCCACCGCCGGCAGTCCCGACAGCGCCAGGTTCACCTTCGCGAGCACACCCCGCGCACGCAGGTGCTTGATCCGCCACAGGAACTCGGGCGGGAGGTGCTCGGCCTCGCAGAGCGTGGTGAACGTGCGCTTCGGGTCGAGGCCGGAGATCACCGCGCGAGCCTCGACCGTGTCACCCGAGGTGAGCGCCACGCCCACGGCACGGTCGTTCCTCACCAGAACCTCGGCGACGGTGACCCCGGTGCGGACGTCGACGCCGTGCCGCACGGCGGCTCGCGCCAGGGCCCGGGCTGCCGCGGCAGGCCCGCCGTCGACCTCGGCGTCCCGCGAGGCGGCCACGCTCGCGTTGGCCTCATGGAGCAGCAGCTGCAGCCCGCTGCCGGCGGACCATGGGCCGAGCGGCGCGCCGAGCAGGCCATCGGCCGCGATGGCGGCGCGCAGGAGCTCGGTCTCGCACACCTCGCTCACGAGATCGGCCACGGCCATCGGTCCCCAGCGGAGCAACCGCCACTGATCCTCCCGGGCGAGCCCACGGAACGCGCCGGCGGTCCGCATCAGCGTCCACAGGTCCGGCGTCCCGGGATCGTCCAGGTCCGGCGGCGTGCGCGCGAACAGCGTGGCCACGACGCCAGCCACGCGCGACAGCGAGTGCGCGAAGGCCGGCCACGCCGTGGCGTCGCGCGCGGACCAGGCGCGGATGGCCTCGGCGGCCTTCACGGCATCCGCGTGAAGGGGCAGTGCGCGGCCATCGGGGGAGAGGGCCGTGCAACGGATCGGGCGCGACACGAACGACAGGCCGTGCTGCGACAGCTGCAGTTCCTCCACGACGTCGGATCGAAGCGGCCCCGTGCGATGCGCCAGTGTCGACACGCGGAATCCCGGGGCGATCTCGTGCTCGGCCGCGCAGCCGCCCACCACGTCGCGGCGTTCCAGCAACACCGTGCGCAGCCCGGCCTTGCCCAGCATCGCCGCGCAGGTGAGCCCGTTGACGCCTCCGCCAATCACGATCGCATCGTACCGTGTGCGCGTCATCGTCCGAGGATGGCCTCCGCGGCGTTCTTGCCCGGCGCGCCCATGATGCCGCCGCCCGGGTGCGTCGCCGACCCGCACATGTAGAGCGACTGAATCGGTGTCGTGTACCGCGCCCACCCGGGCACCGGCCGCAGAAAGAACAGCTGCTCCAGCGTCAGCTCGCCCTGGAAGATGTTGCCCTCCGACAGCCCGAACTCGCGTTCGATGTCGAGCGGCGTCAGCACCTGCCGGTGGAGAATCAGGTCGCGGATGTTCGGCGCGTACTCCGCGATGGTGTCGATGACGGTGTCGCCGAACGCCTCGCGCTGGCTGTCCCAGTCCCCGTCACGGAGGTCGTACGGCGCGTACTGGACGAAGCACGACATCACGTGCTTTCCCGGAGGTGCCACGGACGTGTCGGTGAGCGACGGAATCACCATGTCGATGTAGGGGCGGCGCGAGAACCGTCCGTACTTGGCATCGTCGTACGCGCGCTCCATGTAGTCGACGCCCGGTGAGATCGAGATCGCGCCGCGCAGGTGCGGTCCTGCCCCCGGCAGGCAGGTGAAGTTCGGCAGGCCGTCGAGGGCCAGGTTCACTTTGCCAGACGACCCACGGAACTTGTAGCGACGCACGCCTTCCATGAAGTCGGACGGCAGCTCCCGCTCGTCGAGCCAGCGCTCGAAGGTGAGGCGCGGGTCCACGCTGGACACCACGACATCGGCGTGGAACTCGTCCCCGTTCTCGAGGGCCACGCCGGTGGCGCGCCCGTTCTTCGTCAGGATGCGTGCGACGGGGCTCTCGGTGCGAATCTGCGCACCGAAGCGGCGGGCGGCGTCGCCGATGGCATTGGACACCGCGCCCGTGCCGCCGCGCGAGAGGCCCCACGAGCGGAACGACCCGTCGATCTCGCCCATGTAATGGTGCAGCAGCACGTACGCGGTGCCCGGCGATCGCACGCCCAGGAACGTGCCGATGATGCCCGAGGCGCTCATCGTCGCCTTCAGCACGTCGGTCTCGAACCACTGGTCGAGGAAGTCCACGGCGCTCATCGTGAGGAGCTGCACCTGGTTGATGCGGTCGTGTGCGCGCATCCCGCGGAAGCGCCTGCCCATGCCGACGAGCTCGATCAGCCCGCGCGGATCCAGCGTGGTCGGATCGGGCGGCGTCATCGACAGGATGGGCTTCGCGAAGCGCCCCATCTCGACCATCGCGCGGCCGTACTCGTCGTAGGCCTCGGCGTCCAGTCGCGAGTGCCTGGCGATCTCGCGGCGCGTCTTCTCGTGATCGTTCACGCGCCACAGATAGTCGCCGCTCGGCATCGGCGTGAACGTGCCGTCGAGCGGCAGCAACTCCATCCCGTGACCCGGCAGGTCGAGGTCACGGATGATCTCGGGGCGGAGCAGCGAGACGACGTAGGAGCACACCGAGAACCGGAACCCGGGAAACACCTCCTCGGTGACGGCCGCGCCGCCGAGGACGTGGCGGCGTTCCAGGACGAGCACCCGCTTGTGCGCGCGCGCGAGGTACGCGGCGCACGTGAGGCCGTTATGGCCGCCCCCGATGACGATGGCGTCGTACTTCACGGTGCCCGGGAATTATACGCGTTGTGCTTGATCGTCACCGCGGTGCAGTGGGACGATCGTCGCGGCATGAACCACTCGCGGGTCGCTGTGACGCCCTTCGCGATCTACTGCTCCGGCGGGGCGTCGCGTGTCCTGGGGTTCTATGCGCACGAGCGGAATCGCGACGCCTACGCTCCGCGATGCGTCGTCTACGACGGGGGCCAGCCCGAGATCCTCGGCGCGCTTCAGACGCTGTTCGGCGATCGCGTGGTGCCCTTCGCCCCGTCACCGGACGAGGCGTCGCGCCTGCACGCGGCGACGTCCGCGGGCATTCACCGTGCCATGGCGGCCCACGGCGCCACGGCGCTGATCTGCTTCGGGCAGTGCATCCTCCAAGGGCCGATCATCGACGCGTATCCGAGGGCGCTCATCAACTTCCACCCCTCCCTCCTGCCCGCCTTCCCCGGCCTGCGTGCCATCGATCGGGCGCTCGAGGCGGGGGTGGCGCTCCTCGGAAACACCGCCCATCTCATCGACCGTGGCATCGACACCGGTGAGGTGCTGGCGCAGTCGGCCATGTGCCGCGAGGACTACGCAAGCTACGAGGACGTGCTCGAGCTGCAGTACCCGTTGCTGAAGCTCGTCCTGCGGGACGTGCTGGGCCTGCCCGTGCCGGCGTCGGATGTCGGCGCCGAGATCGATCATCGGCGGACGCCGTACCTCGTCCCTCGACGCTGCAGGCCCTGAACCGGCCTCAGCGGCCCGCGCGCATCGTCAGCCACCACTGCATCGTCGTGGTCACCAGGTCGGCGGCGTCCTGCTGGACGAAGTGGCCGGCACCGGGAACCGTGACCAGGGTCAGGTCCTTGTCCAGCCACTTCCACGTGCCCGAGAGGCCGTCGGCGTGCAGCGCCTGATCGTCGAGGCCGTGGAACATGAGCACCGGCATCGTCACCCTCGGAAGCTCCGGGGCCGGCGGCGCGTCGGGCCCGGCGTCGCGTGGGTAGTTGCGCTTGTAGTAGTTCAGCATCGCCTCGAAGTCGGACTGCTTGAACGCGTCGACGTACCGCTGGCGCGCCGCCGGATCGCGGACCCACCCCGACAGCGTCTCCGGTGTCATCGGCCGGCCGAAGAACACGGCTGGATCGGTCGGCGGCAGGCGCTGGAAGGTGCGCGCGTACTCGCTGTTCTTGATCTGCTCCGGGTTCGACCTGAGCTCACGCGCCAGGCCGTTGGGATGCGGGAGATTGAGGATGACGAGATTGTCGACCATCTGCGGCAGCCGCATCGCGACGTTCCACGCGACGATGCCGCCCCAGTCGTGGCCGACAATCGTCGCGCGATCCCGGCCGAGATGACGGACGACCGCCGCGACGTCGGCGACGAGCAGGGCCATGTCGTACTGCTCGACGCCCCGTGGCTTGTCGCTCAGGTTGTAGCCGCGCTGGTCGATGGCGATGACCTGGAAGCGCTGGGACAACGCCGCCATCTGGTGCCGCCACGAGTACCAGAAGTCCGGGAAGCCGTGGATCATCACCACCAGCGGCCCCTGGCCGAGTGACGCGTAGTGAATCCTGACGCCTCCCTCGGATACGGCGTGGCCGTGCGTGACGCGGTCGAAGACGTCGCCCTGGCTGGCGAAGGCCGTTCCCCCGAGTACTCCGGCCACGAAGAGTCCGCACGAAGCGAGGGCAGCGAGCGTGACTGGAGTGGACATCTGACGGTGCTCCCGGCTGCGGATGATAGCGCAGGGCGGCACCGGCCGGTGCTCACCCTCTCGATCGCGCCGTGCAGAAGGCCTTCCACTCGGCCTCCGCCTGGCTCAACGGACGGCCGTAGGCCTCGTCGAACCGGCGCTCGAACACCTCGGTTTGAACGACTCGGTTTCCGGATAGCCGGTGCCGCTGCGGTCGGAGGTTCGGCCGGCCTCGGCTGCCGACGGGAACAGCACGCCGGTGATGCGCCCGGCGTAGCCGAGCTCGAGCCGGGCGATCGACGCCGCGTACTGATCCTCCAGCACGTCGGCCAGCACGGCGGCGTTCTCGTCCGCGAACGAACCGGGCCGCACCTGCAGCGTGAAGTGCGCGCTCCGGTGTGCGGTCCAGTCGCCCTCGAGGCTCGACGGCCCCAGCACCGACTGGCACGCCAGGCTGACGAGCAGGAGCCCGGCCAGCCCCAGGGCCCTGCCACGCCGATCAGCGCACATACATCACTCCAATGGTGAGCTGGCCCTGACGCACCGCGTAGCTGTGGTGGCTGGTCATCCTCCACGACTCGGCGAACGCGTACCGGCCCGCGAGGTGAGCATGCCGGGCGACAGGCACACGGCCTTCGATGGACAGCTCCGAGCGCCACCCCCCGCCCCAGTAGCTGCCCTGGACGCCGGCATCGCCGGTGTGTGTCTGGCTGGATCGCGCGATGGCGAGGCCGAGAGTCCACCCCACTTCCACCTCGGCCCGTGGCCATCGCGACACGCGCGCTGCCACGACGCCAGCGACGCCCGCATCGGCCTCGGAGCGAGCATGGTCGATGGCGGACGCGAACCGCCGCGAGATCCCGCGCCACCCGACGCCGGTGTTCACGCCCACCCCGATGTCGAGCCCGTCCACGACGACGTCCCTCGCCGGGTACGCGCGATAGTCGTAGCTGCCATCCACACGCGTGGCGTGATCGCTCGACGGCAGGGACGTGCGATCGACCGCCGTCACGTACTCCAGGCCCGACGCGCGCGCCAGGACCACGTCGAAGCGGTGCCGGCGACCCCGGCCCGACCGCTCGTAGCGGCCCGCGATGGCGGGTCCGCCGCCCTCGAGTGACGTGGGTGATCCATCCATCGGGATGCCGGTGATCGCGATGTCGCGGAACGCGAAGGTCGCGTTGCCGGCCGCGACGTTCCAGTCCCGACGCGTCTCCGGAGCGCCGGGAGGCGCGGACACGGGCTGGGCCGAGGCCTCGACCGCAACGATCAGGACGACTCCGAGAGCAGCCGACGGCCATCGCAGCTGCATGACCCCTCCGCTTCAGCAGGCGTATGCAGGGGGTGCCGAGCAAACCGGGGCCACGGTTCCGGCTGTGGAGCAGGGACGAGCGCTCGCGTCCCCGGGACGAACCGCGCAGGGGGCGTTCCGGCTTGACGCGTCTCCGCCAGCCGGGACGGAAACCCGGCGCTGTGGGGCCGGGTGTGTCCTCACGCTAGAATCCCCCCACCATGACTCGCCACCTTGCCGTGTTGACTGCGGGACTGATCCTCGTCTTCCGGCCGGTCCCTGCGCTGGCCGAGACGGGCGCGCCACGCCTCCATGAGGCCGCGTCCACGTCGGCGCCGGGCACCGACCCGAGCGCGGCCGTCACCCGTGAGGAACTGGAGGCCGTGACTACCGAGCTGGCCCGACTCCGCGCCGAGGTCGCGGCCCTGCGCGACGAGTTGGCGGCCGCACGCCCGCTGCCGGCCAGATCAGCGGCGGCCCAGCCCCAGCAGGCCGCGCCGACCGTGGAGATGCTGCGCGCGCAGGTGGAGGAGATGTCGCAGACGAAGGTGGAGTCCGCCTCGCGCATGCCCGTGCGCATCTTCGGCGCGATTGTGTCCAACACGGTCGGGAACTCCGGCATGGCCAACTGGCTCGAGAACCCCAACATCGCGGACGCGGAGGTCGCTGGCACCGAGCCCGGCTCCTTCACATCCACGCTCCGTCAGAGCCAGATCGGCCTGAACGTCGGCCCGATTCCCATGGGGAGCTGGACGGCGAGCGGCGCAATGGTGGCGGACTTCTTCGGTGGCACGCCAGGCTTCGTCACCGGGACGATTTTCGGCCTCCCGCGCATGGTCTACGCGTTTGCCCGCCTGGAGCACGGCGGCACCGCCATCGTCGTCGGCCAGGATCACAACCTGCTGGCGCCGCGCGATCCGACCTCGCTGGCGGCACAGTCATTTCCCCTGCTGTTCCGATCCGGCAACCTCTACCTGCGATCTCCGCAGGTGCGCATGGAGCAGCGGTTCGGCGGTTTCGGCGTGAAGGGCGGCATCTCCGCGCCCATCGCGGCAGACGCGAACAACTTCTATGTCTTCGCGCCTCCGGCGGGCGCCGGCGAACGCTCGGCGCGTCCGGCCTTCGAAGGGCGTGCGGACTACACCGCGGGCGACGCGGACACCCCGAGCGAGTTCGCGCTGGGCGTCTCGGCCCGCTACGGCTGGCGCGAGCCGGGCCTGGTGCTCACCTCGACCGCGTCGTACGCGGCCGACTTCAACGCCCGCATCGGCCGTGTCGGCCTGGCGGGCGAGTACTTCACCACTGACGATGCGGCGGAGTTCGGGTCGGCCGTGGCGCAGGCGCGTCCCGCGCAGGGCGGCTGGGTAGAGGGACGCCTCCGAATCACGTCGAGGCTCTCGACCAACGCCGGCGTGGGGATGGACGAGGTGGACGATCCCGTGCCCGCGGCGGCGCGGCGCCAGAACCGCAGCGCGTTTGGTAACGTGATCTTCAGCCTGACACCCGAGGTGGCGGTGTCGATGGAGTACCGCTGGCTCGAGACGAGCCTCGGCCAGGCACTGACGAAGCGGACCAACAACCATGTCAACGCCGCGTTCGTCGTGCGCTTCTAAGACAGGAGACAGGAGACAGGAGACAGGAGACAGGAGGCAGGAGACAGGAGGCAGGAGACAGGATGCGGCATCGCGCGAGACAGGGGAGGCCGATGTTCAGGTATCTGGTGGTGATGGTGCTGTCGTTCGCCGTTGTCCCCGGGGTGGCGGCCGCGGATCAGCTGAGTGGTCGTATCGAGTGGAAGACGCGCGGTAACACGACGCCCGCACAGGCCGTCGTGTATGCCGAGCCGCTCGACCGCCCTGCGCCCGCGGCGCCGGGCAAGGGCACGCTTCAGCACCGGAACAAGACGTTTCTGCCGCACGTGATCGCCGTGCCGGCGGGCTCCATGGTGGCGTTCCCGAACGACGATCCCATCTTCCACAACGCGTTCTCGCTCTCGCCGCCGGAGCCCTTCGACATGGGGCTCTATCGGGCGGGTGCGTCGAAGCAGCGGGCATTCGGCAAGCCGGGCGCGTATCACGTGTTCTGCAACATCCATCCGCAGATGGCCGCGTTCCTGGTGGTGGCGCCGACGCCGTATGTGACCGTCGCCGGCCAGGACGGCGCCTGGCGCCTGGACGTGCCACCGGGCAAGTACCGTGTCACGGCGATCTCCGAACGCGCGGCGCCGGTCACCGCAGAGGTGTCGGTGAGCGGAGTGGTCGCGACGGTCGGCGGGCTCGTGCTGGACGAGTCCGCGTTTGCGGCCGCGCCGCACCTGAACAAGTTCGGGAAGCCGTATCCGAAGGACGCGTACAAGACGCCCTGATCGGGTGCAGGTGCAGGGGTGCAGGGGTGCAGGTGCAGGGGTGCAGGTGCAGGGGTGCAGGTGCAGGGGTGCAGGTGCGGGGGTGCAGGGTGTTGGCTGGAGTGGGCATGAGGCGTAGATCGATACTGCGGTGGACGCTCGGGGTCGTCGTGCTCGGGCTGGTGGCAGCGGGCGCGGTCGGGGCCGTCAGGCAGCAGCGGCGGGCGGAATCGATGCGTCGGAACCTCGCTCTGTTGATGCTGAACGCGGCGCGGCACGGCGGTGTGACGGACGGCAGCGCGCGGCGCGTCGCGGTCGGCGGTGTTCTGACCTCCAAGGATGGACGCGTGACGATTCGCGTGCGGGCCATCTCCGCCGCGCGCGTTGATGCGGTGCTGTCGGTTGGATCGGACCCGCCCGAGGCCATCACGCTGCCCACGCCCGGCGCACCCATCGAGACGATCGCTCTCCCCGGGGGCTACACCGCGAGGGTCCTCGAGTTCGACGGCGCCACGGTGCTCATCACGGTAAAGGGACCGCACCGGAGCCGAACCGGGCGTGGAGCCGTGCCAGCCCGCGGATCAGCGTGAGACACTCTGGACATGGGATGGCGAGACCAGCGACCGGCCCGGACGGACGCGCGCCAGGCCGACACGACGACGTTGGTGCTGCTCCCCGGGCTGGATGGGACGGATGCGTTCTTTGCCCCGCTGCTGACGGCGCTGCCGGAGTGGATCCGCCCGGTCGTGGTCACGTATCCACCCTCAGGGCCAAACGGCTATGACGCGCTGCTGCCGCTCGTGCTGCGAGCGCTCGACGGCCAATCGCGTGTGCATCTGCTCGGGTGGTCGTTCGGTGGTCCGCTCGCGCTGATGGCGGCCGCTGCCAAACCCGGTGCGGTGCAGGGCATCGTCCTCTGCGCCTCGTTCCTTCGCGCTCCGCTCCCGGCGCTCCGGCCGCTGCGCTTCGTGGTGCGCCCGCCCGTCGTGGCCGCCATTCGCGCGCTGCGGCGCTCGCCGGGAATGCTGCGGGGCTACCAGACCGAGGGCCTGCGCCGCGCCAAGGCCGAGGTGTGGCGTGCCGTGGATTCACGGGTCTTGTCGACGCGCGCCCGCGCGGCGCTGGGCGTCGACGTCCGCCCGCTGCTGGCCGCCAGCGACGCGCCACTGCTGTACGTCGCATCATCGAACGATCGTGTGATTCCGCGGCGCAACCTCGACGAGGTGCGAACGACGGCGCGCGCGTGCGAGGTGGTCACCATCGAGGGGTCGCACCTGGCCCTGGTCACCAATCCCGCGCCGGCTGCCGCGCACATCGCGCGGTTCGTGCAACGGACCATGTGAGCGAACCTGCCCGTATGCAGCCCTACATCGACTTCATCCTCGAGCTCGACAAGCTGAAGGCCGTCACGCGCAGGACACGGCCCATCGGGCTCGACCGCTACGAGAACTCCGCCGAGCACAGCTGGCAAATCGCCATGCTCGCCGTGTCGCTGGCTCACCACGCAGCCACGCCGGTGAACGTCGATCGCGTGGTCCACATGCTGCTCGTGCACGATGTCGGCGAGATCGACACGGGCGACACCATCGTCTACGCCGAGGAGGGCTGGGCGGAGCGCAAGGCGGCCGAGCGGGCCGCCGTGGCGCGCATCTTCGGCATGCTGCCCGAGGCGCAGGCCACGCACTTCCTGGGACTGTGGCACGAGTTCGAGGAGGGCGCGACGCCGGAGGCCCGCTTCGCCAACGCGGTGGACCGGGCGATGCCGGCGCTCCAGAACCTGGCGAACCAGGGCCAGAGCTGGCGGGAGAACGGCATCACGCACGCGCGTGTCGTGGCGCGCATCGGCCCCTCCATCGAGGCGGGCTGCCCGGCGCTGTGGCGCTACATGGAAGCGCGGCTGGGCGAGGCGTACCGGGCGGGGTGGTTCGGCACAGGGGTGCCGGTCCCGACGGCCGACACGGGCGAGGGCGGCGAGACACCGTGATGGCGGAGGACGCGTCGCACGAGTGGCTGAGGCTGCGGCCATGATGCCGGTCATGCGCGCACGACTCACGGGACCGCGTTACCTGGGATTTCCGAGAAACGCGAGGAATCGCTTGAACAGCTGCGTCTGGTAGCGCATCCGGTTCCACGCCACCGCAATGGTTCGGGTGGGCTTCTCCCCGGCAAGCGATCGATAGACGCGGCCCGGGTCCTTCCCCTGTGGCACGGCCATCGCGGGAATCAGGGAGACGCCCTGCCCCAGCCGCACCAGCTCGAGCACCGTGAGCAGCTGATGGCTCCGCGCCGTCACCAGCGGCGCCAGCGCGTGCCGTGCGCAGAAGCTCATCGTGTTGCCCGTCAGGCAATGCGCCTCGTTGAGAATCACGAACGGCTCGGTCGCCAGGTCCTTCAGCGTCAGCCGCGTCCGCTTCGCCAGGGGGTGGCCCGCCGGCAGGACGGCCACGAGCTCCTCCTTGAAGAGCGGCTGCGTGAGCACGTGGTCGGCCTGCAGCGGCAGGGCGACAATGGCCAGGTCGATGTCGCCCTCCGCCAGCTGCCGCACGATGTTGGCCGTGGTGTCTTCCGCGATCTCGATGCGCGCGCGGGGCGCGGCCTTCGCGAAGCGCGACAACACGCCCGGGAGGAAATAGGGTGCCACCGTCGGGATGGCCGCCAGGACGATGCGGCCCGAGTCCGGGTCGTCGGCCACACGCGTCCGCGCATCCTCGGTGAGGCTGAGGATCTGGTCGCAGTAGCGCTTGAACGTCTGCCCGGCTTCGGTGAGGCGGACGCCGCGCCCGAGACGCTCGAAGAGCGGCTGCCCGAGCTCGAGCTCCAGCTTGGCGATCTGCTGGCTGAGCGAGGGCTGCGAGACGAAGCAGGCCTCGGCCGCCCGCGTCACGTTGCCCAGTTCCGCCACCTTGGCGAAGTACCGCAGCTGATGCATCTCCATTGCGAGGGTCTCCTGCGCGACCGATAGGTGCAGCCTATGGACATCAGCGTAACCATGCCGTGAGCCTATGTTGTCAGGCGATGTAATCCATACAGGTTGACCCGCCACCGCGGCTCGTGGACGATAGCGGCACCATGCCGCGCCTCCTCCTCGCCGCCCTGTTCGCCCTGTCACTCGCCGCTGGCCTCGCGGCACAGGCACCCCGCCCGGGCGCCACGAAGCCTGCCGATCGCGGCGTCCGCGTGGAGATCACGGTCCCGCCCTCGGTGAGGCAGGAGCCCATCACCGGCCGCGCCTACTTCATGGTGTCGCGCACGGACGAGCGCGAGCCGCGCCTGCAGATCGGTCGCACGGGGACGCCGTTTTTCGGGCGCGACGTCGAGAACCTGCGGCCGGGACAGACTGCCGTCATCGACGCCTCGGACCTCGGGACGCCCGTCTCGAGCCTCAGGGACCTCCCACCGGGCGACTACGTCGTCCAGGCCTTCGTGAACGTCTATTCGGAGTTCAGACGCGCGGATGGCCATACCGTGTGGATGCACGACGACCAGTGGGAGGGCCAGCACTGGAACATCTCGCCGGGCAACCTCTACAGCCGGCCACAGCAGGTACGCATCGACGCGGCCACCGAGCCGATCCGGCTCGTCGCGGACCAGGTGATCCCGGCGGTGACGGTGCCGGCCGACACCGAGTTCGTCAAGCGCATCAAGATCCAGAGCGCGATCCTCACGAAGTTCTGGGGCCGGCCCATCTACCTGGGTGCCACGGTGCTGCTGCCGCGCGATTACGCCGCGTCCACCGTCAAGTACCCGGTCCTCTATCGTCAGGGCCACTTCTCGCTCGCGCCCCCGCTCGGGTTTCAGGAGGGGAGCGACCTGCACCGGGCCTGGATGCAGGATGACTTTCCCCGCATGCTCGTCGTGACGCTGCAGCACCCGACGCCGTACTTCGACGACAGCTACGGCGTGAACTCGGTGAACGTCGGTCCGTACGGGGACGCGATCATCGAGGAGCTGATTCCCGAGGTGGAGACGCGCTTCCGCGCGATCGGCGAGCCGTGGGCGCGCATCACCGACGGCGGGTCCACCGGCGGCTGGATCTCCCTGGCGCACCAGATCTTCTATCCGGATTTCTACGGCGGCGTGTGGTCCTACTGCCCCGACTCGGTGACCTTCACCGACGTCGAGGGCATCAACATCTACACGGACGACAACGCGTTCCACCGGAAGGTCGAGTGGCGCACGGTGCCCATCATCAACACGCGCGAGATCAACGGCCACGTGCGGCTCACCTCGGAGCAGCGCAACCACTTCGAGCTGGTGAACGGCACGAAGGGCCGCTCGGGAGAGCAGCTCGACATCTGGTCCGCGGTGTTCGGCCCCCTGGGCAGGGACGGCTACTTCGAGCCGCTCTTTGACAAGCGCACGGGGGTGATCAACCGGAAGGTCGCGGAGTATTGGCGCGACCACTACGATCTGCTGGAGTACCTCAAGCGGAACTGGTCCGCCGTGGGCCCCAAACTGGTGGACAAGATCCACGTCTACACGGGGACGATGGACAACTTCTTCCTGAACAACTCGACGAAGGAGCTGGAGGAGTGGATGCGGACGACCGCGAACCCGCACTACGAGGGCTTCTTCCTCTACGGCGACGGGAAGGGGCACTGCTGGCAGGGCCCGGAGAGCACGCCCGAACGGCTGAAGCAGATGGCCGCGCACATCGCGCGCCACAAGCCGGAGGGCATGACGACGCCGTGGTGGAGGTACTGACGCTGACGGGAGGCGACGCTCGCCCACTTCGCAGACTCGCGGTGACGGGAGGGGGGGGCTCGCTGCGCTCGCCTGACGGGAGGGGACTGACGCGGGACGGGAGGGTGTCTCGCTGAGGACAGCTGCGTGCGTGTGCTAGCGTACCGGCCGATGGTGGCGGTCGTCATCCCGGCGCTCGACCCTCCTGAGTCGTTCGTGGCGCTCGTGCGGACGATCTCGGGCGACCCCGGCATCGCGCGCATCGTCGTGGTGGACGATGGCAGCGGGCCGGCGGCAGCCCCGGTGTTCGCCCGGGTGGCGGCGATCGCGCACACGGAGGTGCTCGTCCACCCGCGCAACCTGGGGAAGGGCGCCGCCCTCAAGACGGCATTCGCGCACGTCGTGCGCCGGCACCCGGACGTCAGCACGATCGTCACGGCCGACGCCGACGGCCAGCACCGGCCGGAGGACATCCGGCACGTTGTGGAGAAGGCCCTGGTCTCGCCGGCGGCGCTGGTCCTCGGCGTCCGGCGCATCGGGGCCGGCGCACCGCTCAGAAGCCGGCTGGGAAACGCCCTGACGCGTCGGCTGTTCGCCCTCCTGGTCGGGCAGCCACTGGCGGACACACAGACCGGGCTGCGCGCCATCCCTCGCGCGCTGCTGCCCGCCCTCGGCGCCGTGTCGGGCACCGCGTACGAGTACGAGCTGAACGTCCTGGTCCACTGCCGCCAGGCGGGCGTGCGGACCGTGGAGGTTCCCATCGCCACCGTGTACGAGCCCGGCAACCGGACGTCGCACTTCAGGCCGCTGCGGGACTCGCTGCGCATCTACTCCGTGCTCTTCCGCTTCGCCGCCGTGTCGCTGGGGAGCGCGGTCGTGGACAACGCGGTGTTCGTCGCCGCGCTCGCCGCGGGCCAGGGCCCGGCCACGGCTACCGTTGTGGCGCGGCTGGTGTCCATGGGTGTCAACTACCCGCTGGTGAAGCGGTGGGTGTTCAGCCAGTCGGTGCGCGACCTGCCGACGCTTGGTCCCTACGTGCTCCTCGTCGCCGTCAACATGCTGGCCGTGCGTGCGGCCACGAGCGCATGGCAGGAATGGGCGGGGCTGTCGACGATCGCCGCGAAGGTGGCCACCGAGACGCTGTTCTTCCTGCCGAACTTCCTGTTGCAGCGGGACGTGGTGTTCCGCGGCGCCGGGCCGGCCGCGGGCGCCGCCACAGACTGGAACGCCTATTACGCGGCCGTGCCCATCACGGCGCGCGTCACCCGGCGCTACACGGGCCGCCGTCTCGTGGCCGCCCTGCGCACGGCAGCGGCGGTGGCAGGTCCCCTGCGGACCGTGGCGGAGCTTGGCGGAGCGGCCAGCTGCTTCGTGGACCGGGTGTGCCGGGCCCTGAACCCCGAGCGGTACGTGGTGGTGGACACCAACCGCCTCGGCCTCTCGAAGCTGGAGACGTGGACGCCACCTGCGGGAACGGCGACGGCGCTGGACCTCGTGCCCGATGACGTCCGCCACATGGCCGTGCGAGACCCGGTGGACACCGTGTTCAGCGTGGGCCTCATCGAGCACTTCCCGCCCTCCGGCACGCGCGACGTGCTGGCGGCGCACTTCGCGCTCGTGCGGCCGGGCGGCGCGGTCGTCGTCTCGTATCCCACGCCCACCTGGCTGTACGTGGCCACGCGACGCCTGCTCGAGGCGCTGCGGCTGTGGCGGTTCCCCGACGAGCGGCCGCTGCAATTCGACGAAGTGGCCCGGGCCGTGGAAGGCCAGGGCACGGTCGTGCACCGGCAGGTGCTGTGGCCACTGCTGCTGACGCAGGAGATGGTCGTCTTCGTGAAGCGGTGATGGCGGCACGACCCGCGCGCGTCCGAGCGGCGATGGCCGCCGTGGTCATCCTGGTGTCGGTGGCGTATGCCAACCACTGGTCGAACCCGTTCCACTTCGACGACACCCACACCATCGTGGAGAACCCGGCGATCCGCGACCTGTCGAACCTGCCGCGCCTGCTGAGCGACGCACGCGCCGCCAGCATCTATCCCACGCACGCCGTGTTCCGCCCGGTCACCTACGTGACGCTGTCCGTCGATTACGCGCTGGCTGGTGGCCTGGACCCTCGCGTGTTCCACGCGTCCACTTTCGTCGCGTTCCTCGCCCTGCTCGGCGCCATGGTCGTGCTCGCGCGGCGGACGCTGGAGATTCTCGTGCCGGGCCCGTCGAACACCTGGTTCGCGGTCGCCGCCGCCGCGTTGTTTGGTGTCCACCCGGTGTGCGCGGACACGGTGAACTACATCATCCAGCGCGCCGAGGTGTGGTCCTCGCTCGGCACGACCGCGTCCGTGGCGCTGTACGCGGCGCGCCCGGAATGGCGGAGGTATGGGCTGTTCCTGATCCCCGGCGTGCTGGGGATCTTCGCCAAGACGACCCCGGCAAGCATCTTCCCTCTGCTGATCGCGCTCTACGCGCTCGCCGTCGAACGCTATCCGCGCCGGGAGCGGGGATGGAGTCTCGCAGCCGCTGCCGTGGCCAGCGCGGCCGCCGTCGCCGTCTGCGGTCGCGTCACCTATGCCACGCAGACGTTCGATCCCGGTGCGCCACCCTTCTCGCAGTACGTGTGGACACAGCCCTGGGTGATGCTCCGGTACCTGCGGAACTTCATCCTGCCGCTGGACCTGAGCATCGACCCCGGGTGGTCGCCGCTCGGCTCGCCCGCGGAACCACGGGCTCTGGCCGGGTACCTGGGCCTTGCCGTGCTCCTGGGTGTCAGCGTCTGGTGCCTGCGCCGCCGGCACACGGCGGCGATCGGCTTCGGGCTGGCCTGGTTCGTGATTGCGCTCGTCCCCGTGAGCGTGTTCCCCCTCGCCGAAGTCACCAACGACCACCGGATGTTCCTGCCGTTCGTCGGCCTCTGTCTCGCGGCGGCTGGAGCGGCCCGGGCGATGTACGGACTGGGCCCGGCCGGCAGCCCCGCCGTGCTGGGCTCGGTCGCCGGTGTCGTCCTCGCCGCCGCGATGCTCGGCACCTGGCAGCGCAATCAAGTGTGGTCCTCGCACGAAGCGGTGTGGGCCGATGCCGTGACGAAGAACCCCGCGAGCGGGCGGGGCCACATGAATCTCGGCGTGGCGCTCATGGCCCGCGGCGCCATGTCCGAGGCGCTCTCCGCGTTCGAGGAAGCGGTGCGCCTCTCGCCGGGGTATCCCATCGCGTTCGTCAACCTGGCCATCGCGCAGGACGCGCACGGCCGCCACGCCGAGGCCGAGCGGAACTTCCAGACCGCCCTGCAACTCGCGCCCTCGTCCACCGTGGTGCTCTCCTACTACGGGCGATGGCTGCTCGCCCAGGGCCGGAACACCGAGGCCGTGTCGTACCTGGAGCAGGCGGTATCGCTGGGCCCGGACGATGTGGAGGCGAGACGGCTTCTGATGAACGGGCTCGGCAGCAACCGCGCGTTCGGCCGCCTGCGGACCGTGGCCGCCGAGACGCTCGCACGGCTGCCTGGCGACGCCGACGCCCAGAGGGCGCTGACCCAGGCCGAGGCCGGGTTGCGTGAACTGGCCGGCGCCCGCGCCGCCCTGGCGTCAACGCCCACCGCCGATGGCTGGCTCGAACTCTCACTGCGCCTGCACAACGAAGGCGACTTCGCCGGATCGCTCGATGCCGCGCGACGGGCTCTCGCACTGCAGCCTGACTCTGCGGAGGCCCACAACAACATTGCCGCGGCCCATAGTGCGCTCGGACAGTGGTCCGAGGCCATCGCCGCCGCGCGGCAGGCGCTGGCACTGCGGCCAGACTTCCCGCTCGCGCGGAACAACCTGGCGTGGGCGCTGTCCCAGCAGGCGCGCACCGTGCCCAGATGATCTGTGATGCGCGCGGGGTCGCGCGCAGCGTTTCGCGCGCAGCGTTTCGTTGACTTTTCGCCGCACACGTCATAATGTCCGCGCGTGCCATCATCCATGACGCGGCTGCGAACCACTGTCGGGGTGGGCCTGATTGTCAGCCTGCTCGGAATTACCACGCCAGCGCGCGCACAGGTGTCGGCGTGTGCCGTGTCGGGTGAGTTCGTCTTCGCCGGGACCCTGCTGAGTGCGCCCGGGCCGGGCCAGTTGGGCGGCACGCTTGTCTTCGCCCCACCGGCCGGCTGCACGCCGGGCGCGGTCGGTACCGTGGCGGTTGACGTGACCCTGAGCACGCCGGGCGGACTGCGACAGATCTACCGCTTCACCGACAGCTATCGCCTCGACGGCAGCCTCATCACCATCGGCGACGGCTTCATGATCATGGGCGTGGCCGGCGTGGCGGACGGCGTGGTCACGTCGCTCGGTGTGAATGGTGGCGGCTCGCTCGTCATGACCGGCACAGTGCTCAGGAGGGCGCTGGCGGGCGTCGGCGGCGCCACCGGCCCGACGGGCGCCACGGGCCCAACCGGTCCCGCTGGCCCGATTGGCGCGACGGGTCCCACCGGAGCAACGGGTGTGGCCGGGCCGACAGGCAGCACCGGTCCCGCGGGTGCTCCGGGCGCGACCGGCGCAACAGGCCCCACGGGAGCGGACTCCACCGTTCCGGGCCCTGTCGGGCCAACTGGGCCGGCAGGCGCCATTGGGCCCACTGGCGCGACTGGTGCCGCGTCCACGGTGCCGGGCCCGACGGGACCCACCGGCCCGACAGGCGCGGCCTCCACGGTCCCAGGCCCGACAGGGCCTACGGGTCCCGCTGGCGCGGCCGGCCCGACGGGGCCCACTGGCGCGACTGGTGCCGCGTCCACGGTGCCTGGTCCGACCGGCCCCGCCGGTCCGGCTGGGCCCACCGGTCCGACGGGCGCGGCCTCCACGGTGCCCGGTCCGACAGGACCGGTGGGACCTGCAGGGCCAACTGGGCCCACCGGCGCGGCGTCGACAGTACCAGGTCCGACCGGCCCGATCGGGCCTGCGGGTCCGACGGGACCCACCGGGGCGGCCTCGACGGTTCCAGGTCCAACGGGCCCGATGGGGCCAGCGGGCCCGGTCGGCCCGACGGGCCCGACCGGCGCGGCAGGCCCGGGCGCGCTCTTTGTCGCCGCGCATCCTGTCAGCTCCGCGCTGCCGCGGTTCTACGGCATCGTCGGAGACACCTCGCGGGCCGCGGACAACAACTCCGAGGTGCCGATCGGCGTGGCGTGCACGTTCAATCTGTTGCAGGTGCATGCGACGGCCGCGGGAAGCTTCACGGTGACGCTGCAGGTCAATGGCGTCAACACGGCGATGTCGTGCACCGTGGGAACCGATTGCTTCTCGACCGTCCAGGTGGCCATCGCCGCCGGAGACAGGGTCCAGTTCTCGGTCACCGGGGCCACCCCGCAACCGTTCTCGACGTTCCTGAGGTGCCAGTAGAACGGGTCGCGAGGACCGACACGTCGCCGCGTGAACCCGAGGCGCCGCCGACTCAGGCGGGTGCGGACATCGCGTACACCGTCACGGGCGCGCTGATGCCCTTCACGGCGAGTGGCGACAAGGCGGTGGCGGCGACGAGGCCACTGACCCGGGAGAACGTCTCGGCGCAGAGCAGGATCTGCCCGGGCTCCGCCGCGGCGCACAGCCGCGCCGCCAGGTTCACGGCGGGCCCGATCGCGGTGTAGTCCAGCCGATCGTCGGAGCCGATGCTGCCGACGAGCACGTCGCCGGTGGCAATCCCCACGCCTACCGAAAGCCCCGTGTCCCCACCCGACGCCGCGATGGCGCGCTGAATCTCGAGCCCGCAGCGGATGGCGTCGAGCGACATGTCGGCGCCGGTGAAGTGCGCGAACAAGCCGTCGCCCATGAACTTGTCCACGTCACCGTGAAAGCGCTTCACGAGGTCCGCCATCAGGCTCAGGTAGCGGTTGAGCACGGCCACCGCCTCCTCCGGCGGTCGCTGTTCCGAGAAGCTCGTGAAGCCGCGGATGTCGGCGAAGAGCACCGTCATCACCTTTCGCTCGCCGGCCCGTTCGCGCTGGGCGGAGTCCCGCTGGATCATCTCGATCGTCGAGGTGGACACGAACTTCACCATGTCGGCGCGCTCGCGGAGCCCCGCGGTCATGTCGTTGAAGGCACGCGCCAGGTGACCGATCTCGTCCTGTCGAGGCACGTCCAGCCGCACGTGGAAATCGCCGGCCGCCACCTGCTCGGTGGCGCGCACCAGGTCGCCCACGGGCGCCGTGATGGACTTCGCCAGCCACGCGCTGCCGGCGAGGCCGAGGAGCGCGGCGATCACACCGAGGGCGATCAGGCCGGCCTGCAGGTTTCGATACGGCGCCAGCGCCTGATCGCGTGACTGCAGGATGACGATGCGGCGAGGGCCCGGCGGGTCGGAGGGCGCGGCGATGGCCTGGAACCGTTCACCGGTGAGCGCGAGCTCGATGGGCACGTCCAGGTTCGCGGGAGCGTCGGCATCGCGCTGCCATGCCAGCCGCGCGCGGGGCAACGACGTGCCCTCCACGGCCGAGGGCGAGAGCACAACGACGTCGGCGCCGACGGCGTCCCGCAGTCCGGTGGCCCATCGATCGTCGATGGGCGAGGCCGCCAGCACCGCGCCGAACACGGTGCCGCCCGACTCGGCGGCCGCAGCCACCGCATGATGGACCTTGCCGTCCACGACGATGAACCCGAGCGCCGGCCTGCCTTCGGCGAGCGGCGCGAGCCACGTGCGCTCGACGTCCGGCAGCGCCAGCGGTGCGAAGGTATCGCTGCGGGCCACCACCTGGCCCGTGGGATCGAGCGCGATGAGCAGGCCCTGGTGCCCCTGCCGCTCGCGGTAGTCGGCCAGGAAGTCCCGGACCGTCGCCGCGTCCGTGACCAGCAGCGCGCGCAGTTCCGGGAACGACGCCACCAGGGCGGCGACGAGCTGCAGGCGCGAGAACTGCTCTCGTTCCGCGGCGGCCACGCCCGTGCGGCTGCGCTCCAGGTCCGCCGCGAGCCGCGCGTCCACGGTGCTGTTGGCGAGCCAGCTGACGTACGCCACCGTCGCCGCGGTCACGCCGACGATGAGGGCGGCCGAGGTGGTCAGCAGGCGCGCGCGCAGGGAGCGGAAGCGCATGGGTGGAATCCTCAATATAATCGGCGGCGTGCCTATCGGGTCGGCATTCCATGCGAGGACGGCGCCGCTCGCCACGAGCCTCAGCTTTCGCGACTGGGCGGGCTACTACGCGGTCAGCGCCTACGAGACGCATCACGACCACGAGTACAACGCCATCCGCAACGCCTGCGCGCTGATCGACATCTCGCCGCTCTTCAAGTACCGGGTGCAGGGCCCTGGCGCGACGCGGCTGGTGAACCGCATCATCACGCGCGACGCGTCGAAGCTGCAGGTGGGTCAGGTCTGGTACACGCCGTGGTGCGACGACGATGGCACGGTGATCGACGACGGCACGGTGACGCGGCTCGGCGAGGACGTGTTCCGGTGGACCGCGGCCCACCCCAATTACCGGTGGCTCGTCGAGAACGCGCACGGGCTCGACGTCCGGATCGAGGACATCTCCGAGCAGGTGGCCGCGCTCGCGCTGCAGGGGCCGACGTCCCGCGCGCTGCTGCAGACCGTGGCCGCGGCGCCCATCGACGGCCTGAGGTACTTCCGCGCGATGCGCACGGAGATCGCCGGCGTGCCCGTGGACATCTCGCGCACCGGCTACACCGGCGATCTCGGATACGAGATCTGGATGCCCTGGGACAGCGCCATCGCCGTCTGGGACGCGCTGGCGTCTGCCGGGGCCGCGTTCGACCTCCATGCGGCGGGCATGCTCGCGCTGGACGTGGCGCGCGTCGAGGCCGGGTTGCTGCTGATCGATGTGGATTTCCAGAGCAGCCGGAAGGCGCTGATCGATTCGCAGAAGTACACCCCGGCCGAGCTGGGGCTTGGCCGGCTCGTGGACCTGACGAAGCCCGCGTTCGTCGGACGCCGGGCGCTCGTCGCCGAGCACCGACGGGGCCACCGCCGGCAGATTGTGGGAATCGAGCTCGAGTGGACGGCGGTGGAGGCGCTCTACGAGTCGGTCGGCCTGCCCCCCGCGGTGGCCGCGCAGACGTCCCGTGTCGCGGTGCCCGTCTACAGCGGCCGCGCGCAGATCGGCCGCGCGACCTCGACGACGTGGTCCACGACGCTCAAGAAGATGATCGCCCTGGCCACGCTCGACCGCCCGCATTTCGCGATGGGCTCACGCGTGGAGATGGAAGTGACCGTCGAGGCCACGCGCCACCGCGCGCCCGCCCGCGTCGTGCCGACGCCCTTCTTCAACCCGCCGCGCAAGACGGCCTCGTAGCGCCGCAGCGGGCACCGTGGGCTTGCGCGCTACACCTTTCGGGCGCGGCGGGCCTCGCGGAACGACTGCACGCCCATGAACACGTAGTAGGCCAGCACCAGCCCGGTGGCGATCTGTGCGATGACCGCGGGCCGCGCGAGCTGGCCATTCATCACCGCGGGGATGGCCCGGCCGAGCGTGCCGAGCGCGCCGATGAGGCCGAACGCCACGGCCACGTGCATGACGTGCTTGCGGATCGCCTCGTTCCGCGCCGCGTACGCGAGGCCGACGAACGCAACGCCGATGAAGGCGGGGATGAGGGCGGTGAGGCTGGTGCGGCCCGTGAGCCAGTAGCTGGCGATTCCAATCACCATGAGGACGAGCCCGACGATGCGGGTGGTGGTAGGCATGGCTCGATCATAGCGGGAGACAGGAGACAGGAGACAGGAGATAGGAGACAGGAGGCAGCAGGCAGGAGACGGGCGACACGGTCGAGGGGGCCGGCGTGCACCGGGGTACGTGGCGGATACAATGCGCGCGTGCGGCGGGTGATGTCAGCGGCCGGCCTGATGTGTACGCTTGTCGTCCTGTACGGGAAGGAGCAGCCGAGCTTCCGAACCGCCCCAGGAACTGGCCGCGCAGACGGTTCGCGCGCTCTTCGCGTCGCTCAACCCCGAAGAGGAAGTGTCGCTCGTGACATTCGCCGGCTATCCCATCGGACCGATGCACAGGTCGCGCGTCGGCGACACGCCAGGCATCGACTGGCCCCAGTGGGTGGTGCCGGGAAACACCGCGATGTTCGATGCGCTCGTGGCGAGTCTCGGGCTCATGGACGAGGCATCCCACCAGCGGCGGGTGATCGTGTTGGTCTCGGACGGCTTCGAGAACGCCAGCGGGCGCCCACTACGCGAGCTGGTGACAACGCGGCGCCAGAGCGAGACCGAGGTGTACGCGATCCGGACCAACCCGCCTGAGGTGCCCCCCGGACAGGTGCGCCACCCGGTGTTGTCGCCGAGGCCCGCCGGGCCAGGTCTGCCTGGTGTGGACGACGTATCGACGCATCAAGGTTGAAGCGAGGAGCCGAGACATTCAGGTGCACCCACCGCGGTGGCTACCTCGCGCTTCCCGCGAAGCCGTGAACTTTCGGCCCTTCCCGCCTTCGCCAGGGCGGGCAGGCCCGGCTCCCGATCCGCGTCCTTCTCCCGCCGCCGAAGTCCCCTCCCGACCAGCGTAAGTCCCCTCCCGACCAGCGTCAGTTCCCTCCCGTCCCGCGTCAGCCCCCTCCCGCCTGCGCCACAGGCTACGGCGGGCAGGCCCGTCAGGCGAAGCCCCCCTCCCGACAGGTCACTGTTCCGCCTGGACGGTGTTCCTCAACGTCCCGATCGACTCGATCGTGCAGGTCGAGCGGTCGCCGGGCTTGAAGTAGACCGGCGTCGCGCGCGCGGTGCCGACGCCCGCCGGGCTGCCCGTGGAAATCAGGTCGCCGGGGTACAGCGTCATCATGTTCGACGCGTACTCCACCAGCTCGAACACGGTGTGCGTCATCCGGTCCGTGTTCGAGTCCTGCATCACGGTGTCGTTCAGCGTGAACTTCACCGCCAGCTTCTGCGGGTTGGGCACGAACTGCCGCGGGACGATGAAGGGACCGAGCGGAGCAAAGGTGTCGTGGCTCTTGCCGAGCTGCCAGTCGGAGCCGTGCCGGCCGTCCGCGCGCCCGCCGCGATCCGAGACGTCGTTCATCAGCGTGTAGCCGAAGATGTAGTCCGCCGCCTGGTCGCGCGAGACGTGCTTCGCCACCCGGCCGATCACGATGTTCATCTCGCACTCCCAGTCGATGCGCTCACGCCCGCGCGGCATGATGATCGGGTCGTTGTGACCCGTGATGGCGGTGTTCGCCTTCACGAAGAAATACGGGTTCTGCCGCGGGTCGCCGGCGCGCCGTTCCCAGTAGCCCGGGATGCCCTGCGCCACCTTCGGGTCCACCGACGCCGCGGTGGCGGCCGTGGTGGTGGTGCTCCGCATCTCCATGGCGTGTTCCTGGTAGTTCACCGCGGTGCTCAGCAGCACCTTCGGGTCCGTGATCGGCGGCAGCACCTTCAACTGGGCCACCTTCATCGCGGAGGCGGGCGGGTTGGCGACGGAGTCCGAGGCCACGGAGGCGAACCGATCCGCCGTGGGCTGGCTCCACTGCGCGATCAACCCCTTCAGCGTCGTCGGCGTGCCCGCGATCGTCCGCCCGAGGTCGATCACCATCTCGTCGTTGAGCACCATGCCGACGAAGACGCGGTCGCCCTGCTGGAACATCCCCAGCTTGTAGGGGGTGGGCCCACCCTGGGCCTGCGGCCGGACCACGCCGGCCAGGGTCGCGAGCACGAGAGCAACGATCGAAGCGCGGATCACACGAATCACCAGAACCTCCAGGAGCGCTGATCATAACGGGTCCACCTTTGCAGCGTGACAGTGAATCCCGAACAGCGTCAGCCCCCTCCCGTCAGCGCAGCCCCCTCCCGTCCCGCGAAGCCCCCTCCCGCCTTCGCCAAGGCTACGGCGGGCAAGCCCCTCCCGACATACACTAGGCCCGCATGCGGATCGCCCTCATCCAGCAACATGCCACCCGTGACAAGGCCGACAACCTCGCCCGCGGGCTCGCCGCCTTCGAGGCGGCCGCGCGCCAGGGCGCCGAGGCCGTGGGCTTTGCCGAGCTGGCCTTCGAGTGGTTCCACCCGCAACGACCCGCGGGCGGCGCGGACGTCGGTGCGCTGGCCGAACCGCTGGACGGGCCGACCGTCGGCAGGTTCCAGCAAAAGGCGCGGGAACTGGGCGTTGTCGCCGTCCTCAACCTGTTCGAGCGCGACGGAGCACGCACGTTCGATAGCTCTCCCGTGATCGACGCGGATGGCACGCTGCTGGGCGTCACGCGGATGATTCACATCACCGAGTACGCGTGCTTCCACGAGCAGGGCTACTACACGCCGGGCGACACCGGTGCACCGGTGTACGAGACCAGGGCCGGGAAGATCGGGGTCGCCATCTGCTACGACCGCCACTTTCCCGAGTACATGCGCGCGCTGGCCGTGAACGGCGCGGACCTGGTGTTCGTGCCACAGGCGGGCGCGGTGGGGGAGTGGCCGGAGGGCCTGTACGAGGGCGAGATGCGCGTGGCGGCGTTCCACAACGGCTACTGCATCGCCTTGTGCAATCGCGTCGGCCGGGAGGACTGCCTGGACTTCGCCGGCGAGTCCTTCGTGTGCGACGCGGATGGCCACGTGCTCGCGCGGGCGCCCCTGGGGCAGGACCACATCCTCCTGGCGGACGTAGACCTCGCACGCAACGCGCAGTCCCACGCGCGCCAGTTGTTCCTCCGCCATCGCCGGCCGGAGCTGTACGCGGACTGGATCGCGGACGTGGCGGAGCCGCACCATGGCTGAACTGCGCCGCGCCCTCGGGCGCTGGGACCTCACCGCCATCGGCGTCAACCAGGTGATTGGCGCTGCCATCTTCATCCTGCCCGCCGACGTAGCGCGGCTGGTCGGCCCCTGGGGGCCGCTCGCGTTCCTCGGCGTGGGCCTCCTCTCGACGTGCATCGCGCTGTGCTTCGCCGAAGTCGGCAGCCGGTTCGACCGGACGGGTGGGCCCTACCTGCCCGCGCGGGCGGCGTTCGGCCGGTTCGTCGGGTTCGAAGTGGGCTGGATGATGTGGTTCACCCGCGTCACGAGCCAGGCCTCGGTGGCCAACGGCCTCGCGCTGGCCCTGGCGTTCTACTGGCCCCCGCTCGCCGAAGGCCTCTGGCGGGGCGCCATCGTCACCGTGCTCACGCTCGCGCTCACCGCCATCAACATCGTGGGGGTCAAGCAGTCGTCGTGGGTCGTCAACTTCCTCACCGTCGGCAAGCTCGTTCCACTCGCGATGTTCATCGTCGTCGGCATCTGGTTCGTGGACCCCGCGCGGTGGGCGAGCATGCCCACGGTGACGACGGAGCAGTTCGGGGCGGCCGCGCTGCTCCTGATCTTCGCCTACGGCGGCTACGAGGTGACGGGCGTGCTGGCCGGCGAGGCGGCCAACCCGAAGCGTGACGTCCCCTTCGCGTTCGTGATGACTCTGCTCATCGTCGCCACGGTGATGACGCTGACCTCGACGATTGCGACGGGACTGCTGCCCGGCCTCGCCGAGACGCGCACGCCCATTGCGGACGGCGCCGCGATCCTGCTCGGCGCCACGGGGGCGTTGATCGTGTCGGTCGGCTCCTCGCTCTCGATGGCGGGCAACAACATGGGACAGATCCTGAACGGGTCGCGATCGCTCTTCGCCCTCGCGGAGAACGGTGACCTGCCGCGCTGGTTCGCCCGGGTGCACCCCGAGTACCGCACGCCGGAGAACGCAATCCTCTTCACGGCCGTCGTGGCCCTGGCCCTGGCGCTCTCGGGATCGTTCGTCTTCCTCGCGGCGGTCAGCGCGGTGGCGCGCCTGGTGATGTACCTGGCGGTGTGCCTGTCCACGCTCGTCCTGCGCCGCCGCCAGCCCACCGACGAGATGGGGCCCGCCCTCTTCGTCATTCCACTCGGTCCGGTGGTACCCGTGCTGGCGACGGTGGTGGCGGCCGGCATCCTGTTCGGCGCGACCACGCAGCAGCTCGCGGCCGGAGGCGCCGCGCTCGTGGTGGGCGCGGTGCTGTTCGCCGTGGCCCGGCGCGGGTGACGGCAGGGCGTCCGCGCGAGGCTGCTCCCCCGCTGAGGCTCAGAAGCCGATCGCCAACGACATGCCCGCGCGCGTCGAGGTGAGAGCAGCGCCGAGCCGGAACGACACCCCCGAGGTCTGCTGCCGCTGAAAGACCACACGGCGTTCAGTCTGGGCCGCGTCGATCCCCGCGCCGATGAGCGCCCCGGCGCCCGCGAGCAGCCCGACGGTCAGTCCCGGGTTGACCGGCACCGGGTCGTCGGCGTCTTTGTTGTACGTGAGCACGATGACGAGGACTGCCGCCACGCCGCCGGCTACGGCGCCCCAGGCGGCTCCGTCGGCGGGCGAGTCGGAGCGTCGCTGTCGGATGGTGACGATGTCGACGTCCCGCCATTCACGAACACGGTCGTCCACCAGGATCGTCAGTGACGTCGGTGACAACACCGAAAGCCGACCCGTGACCTCGCGGCCCGTCACGTCGGTCACGCTGACGGTGTCGCCAGCCCGGACGGCACCCTGGAGCGCATCGAGCGACGTGACGGCCGACTGCGCGAACGCGGTCGACGTGGTGGCCGACAGCACCACTCCGAGCACGAACGGAATCCACGGCCTCATGATTGGCCTCCGTGTCGCGGGCGCGGGAGTGCCCCCGTGCCCACATGCAGTGCAAGTGCAATGCCACGGCGTCCAGGACCCATCCGTCGTGAATCCCGGTCTTCAGCGTTGCGCTGACGGCGGCGGGAGCCCTTGAGCGCGTGCGGTTGCCGAGGATCCGGCAGGGCGCGCTCACGACCCCACGACCTCACGACCTCACGACCTCACGACCGCGTCATCAACTCGATCATGTACTCTCGCGTGACGCCGCTGTTGTGCAGCGTCACGAACAGGTAGGCTGGATTGTCGGCGGTCGCGCGCACGGCCCGGATCAGGCGCGCGGCCCTCTCGGGCGTCTCCACGTCCGCAACCCGCAACTCGACGGTGTAGACGCTGATCTGGCGCACGGCGAACGACAGCTGGCGTCGCTCGGCGTATTCGTTCCGGAAGATCGCTCTCGTCGACGCCCACACCGCGACCGGCGACCAACTGGGCAGGCTGCAGAGCACGCGGTAGACGCGCTCGACGGCAGGGACGTCATCGAAACTTGCGGATGCCAGTCGCAGCTGCCCCGTCGACGAGCGCTCGGCAAAGGCCAGCAACTCGAACGGCGCTTCGCCGGAGTGCACGAACACTCCGTCGATGTACCGCGGCTGGTCCGCCGTCGCCGGGACTGAAGCCCCGGCGCTCCACACGCAGGCCTGTGCAGGTCGCACCCGCAAACCGGAGCCACCCGCGACTGCCGCCGCCGCGCTCATCAGCAGCCGGCGCCTGTTCATTCGTGCAGGATGTGGGCGCGCTTCTCGACCGTCAGGCTGTCGAGCAGCGGTTCGTTGAGGAACGTCACCAGCGGCGTCAGCGCCTTCAGTGTGGCCAGCAGTTGCCTGTAGAAGTCGGGCCCGATCGCGAACGCTGCCAGCTCTTCGCGGAAGCCGAGGAACTGCTTGTGCATCAGGTAGTCGGCCGCCGGGTGGTCCTTCGGCCAGCCGCGTGGCAGGCGCGTGAGCCTGTCCCCCTTCAGCCCGCCGAGCTTCCTGAACCCTGGTGCGCGGAGCATCGCCTCGAATCGCCGCTGGTTCTGCGTGATGTGCTCGCGGATGGCGTGCAGCTGCGACGAGTCTGGCGCGTAGGCCCCGCCCCCAATCCAGACCCAGGTCGGGGCCACTTCGAAGTAGAGCCCGGCGCCGTTCATCCTTCCGAGCGCGCGGTTCGGGAACGTCGCGGCGATGTTCGTCTTGAGCGGCGCCTTGTCCTCGCTGAACCGCGTGTCGCGCCAGGGACGGAAGAGCGACCGCTTCGGATCGACCACCAGCTCCGGGGCGAAGGCGCCGAGGTCCTGCGCCAGCCGCTCGACGATGGCCACCATCGGCTCGCGGACGTGGCGTTCGTACTCGGCCCGGTGCGCGTGGAACCAGGCACGGTCGTTGTTCTTCTTGAGCGCGCGGAGGAACGCGAGGGTCTTGTTCGAGAACATGGGGCCTGGCACTGTGACACGCGAAATTGCGGCAGAATCTGCGACGATAGCAGAAACCGCCGCAAAACTGAGGTAACCGTGCCTGTCCCCGTGACATTTATCGACGAGCTCCGCGGCCTGCTCGGTGACCGCGTGTCCACCGCCGACGCCGTGCGCGAGCACCACAGCCACGCCGAGTCGTGGCACGCGCCGGCCAGGCCCGATGCCGTGGTCTTCCCGCTGTCCACCGCGGAGGTGGCCGCCGTCGTTGGCGCCTGCGCCACGCACCGCGTCCCGATCGTCCCCTTCGGGATGGGCAGCTCGATGGAAGGCCACGTGAACGCGGTCCGGGGCGGGGTCTCCATCGACCTGACGCGCATGACCCGCGTCATCCGCGTCAGCCCCGACGATCTGGATGTCACCGTCGAGGCCGGCATCACCCGCAAGGCGCTGGACGCGCAGCTCAAGAACACGGGGTTGATGTTCCCGATCGACCCCGGCGCCGACGCGACCATCGGCGGCATGGCCGCCACGCGCGCCTCGGGGACCACGGCCGTGCGTTACGGGACCATGCGCGAGAACGTGCTGGGGCTGACCGTGGTGCTGGCGGACGGGCGGGTCATCCGGACCGGCAGCCGCGCGCGCAAGTCCTCATCCGGCTACGACCTCACCCGGCTGTTCGTGGGCTCCGAGGGCACGCTCGGCGTCATCACCGAGGTCACGCTGCGCCTCTTCGGCCGACCCGAGGCCCTGGCGGCCGCGGTGTGCCCGTTCCCGTCCATGGGGGGCGCAGTCAACACCGTGATCCAGGTGATACAGCTCGGCATCCCCGTCGCGCGCATGGAGGTGATCGACGAGACGCAATTGGCGATCGTCAACCGGTTCTCGAAAACGAGCTACCCCGAGACGCCGACGCTGTTCTTCGAGTTCCACGGGACCAGCCAGGGCGTCGTAGACGATCAGGCGCGGATGGTGGACGAGATTGCCAAGGAGCAGGGCGCGCTGGGGTTCCAGTGGGCGACGACACCGGAGGATCGCGCGCGGCTATGGCAGGCGCGGCACGACGTGTACTACGCCACACTCGCCTCGCGGCCGGGCGCCGGCGCCATGACCACCGACGTGTGCGTCCCCATCTCCCAGTTGGCGCCCTGCATCCTGGAGACGCAGGCCGACGCGCGGGCGTCGGGCATCGTCGCCCCGCTCGTCGGGCACGCCGGCGACGGGAACTTCCATCTCATCCTCATGCTCGACCGCGAGGATCCGGCGGAGCTTGCGCGCCTGCTCGCCTTTAGCCAGCGCCTCGTCGAGCGCGCGTTGCGCCTGGGCGGCACCTGCTCGGGAGAGCACGGCGTGGGCCTCGGCAAGATGAAGTACCTGAAGGCCGAGCACGGCGAGGCGCTCGCGGTGATGCGCACGATCAAGCAGGCGCTCGACCCGCACGACCTCATGAACCCGGGGAAGATGCTGCCGGATGTGTCCTAGTGGCGCCTCACCTCACCGCGTGCGACCGGGCCATCACTCGCCCTCCACGCGCTTCAACGGCGGCACGGTCGTATCGGGGGTGAGCGGTGGCCGGCGCGCGTGCCACTCGGTAGCCTGCTCGAACGCGCGGGCCAGCGCCAGGACACGGCCCTCGGAGAACCGCGGCCCGGCAATCATCAGACCCACAGGCAGGCCGGCGTCGGTGAAGCCGCAGGGCACCGAGATGGCCGGGATGCCATACACGTTGAAGGCCCCCGTGTTCTCCAGTTCGGGGTTGCGTGGCTTGTCGGTCTCCTCGCGTTCCAGTGCGGCGTCAACCGTGCGCGGCGTGTGCCTCCGCGTGGGCAGCACCACGATGTCCACGTCGCGGAAGCTGTCGTCGATGGTGCGGCGGACGAGCTCCAGCGCCCACCGGCCGCGGATGTAGTCCGCGGCCTTCGCGCTGTCGCCGTTCTGCAGGTTGCGACGGGTCGGGATCTGATACCGGCCGGCCATCTGCGTGAAGAGCGGCTCGTGGTAGGCGTACATCTCGCCGTTGAGATTGACGTCCCTGGTGGTGGGCAGCATCACGTCCGTCAGACCGGAGGTGAGCGTCGCGATCGTGCGCAGGGCGCCGTCCATGGCCTTCGCCACGTCGGCGTCCACGTGGTCGAAGAATGGCGCGCGCGCCACTCCCACGCGCAGCCCCTTCACGGGCCCGGCCATTGCCGCGACGTAGTCCTCGGCCGGGTGCTCCACGCTGGCGATGTCGAGCCGGTCGTAGCCGGCAAGGATCTGCAGCATCAGCGCCGCGTCGGCGACCGTGCGCGTCATCGGCCCGCAGTGATCGAGGGAGAGCACGAGCGGGATGATGCCGCGGATCGACACGAGGCCATACGTGGGCTTGAGCCCGACGATGCCGCAATAGGACGCCGGCGTGCGGATGGACCCGCCGGTGTCGGTGCCGAGGGCGCCGTAGCAGAGCCCTGCGGCCACGGCGGCGGCCGACCCGCCGGACGACCCGCCGGGGTTGCGGTCCAGGGCCCACGGGTTGCGCACGGGCCCGTAGTAGCTCGTGGCAGAGGTCCCGCCGTTGGCGAACTCGTGGAGGTTGAGCTTGCCGATGAGGATCGCGCCGGCCGCAGCGAGGCGCCGCGCCACCTCCGCGTCCTCGGCCGGGACGCGGTCGTCGAACACGCTGCTCGCCGCCGTCGTCCGCACACCGGCGGTGTCGATGTTGTCCTTGAGCGCGATGGGGACGCCGTGGAGCGGCCCGCGGACGGTGCCGGCCTTGAGGTCCGCCTCGAGCGCTGCTGCCCGGGCGAGCGCCGCCTCACGCGTGACGGTGATGAAGGCGTTCAGCTTCGGGTTGTAGACATCCACCCGGGCGAGGCACGCCTTCACGAGTTCCGTCGGGCTCACACGCCTGGCGCGCACGGCCTCCGCGGCCCCGGTGAGCGTGAGCGTGGACAGGTCCGCCGGCAGGGGCGGGGCCGACGACCGTGGCTGCGCGCCGGCCCGCCGCGCCAGCATCGCGCCCGCGGTGCCGCCGGCGACGGCCCGTCCGAATCCTCGTCGCGTGAGCGTAGGCATAGCGCACACGATACACGGGCGCCATGAGGGCGCGGCGGGGAATTATTCAGTTCGGCTTCCGCCGCGTCTCACGTCGACGACGTGAAGCCGCCGTCACCGAGGTCCACTCTCAGCTGCCAGCCGGCACCGAAGGCAGCCCGGCCAGCGCCAGCGCGAGCTCCCCCTCGTCGTAGTCCCGGTCCTCGAGCCTGCCAGCGAAGTAGTCCTGGTACGCCGACATGTCGAAGTGGCCGTGCCCGCACAGGTTGAAGAGGATGGCCTTCGACGTGCCTTCCTCGCGGCACTTCACCGCCTCGTCGATCGCGCCCTTCACGGCGTGGTTCGCCTCGGGCGCCGGCACAATCCCCTCCGCACGGGCGAAGAGCACACCCGCCTCGAAGCACTGCGTCTGGTGCTCGGCACGCGCCTCGATGAGCCCCAGCTCCTTGACGTGCGAGACGAGCGGCGCCATGCCGTGGTACCGGAGCCCGCCCGCATGGAACCCGGGCGGCACGAACGCGGACCCGAGGGTGTGCATCTTGGTGAGCGGCGTCATCCTGCCGGTGTCGCCGAAGTCGTACGCGTACACGCCGCGGGTGAGGCTCGGACACGCGGCAGGCTCCACCGCGATGACGCGGACCTTCTTCCCGCCCCGCAGCCCGGCGCCGATGAACGGGAACGCGATGCCGGCGAAATTCGACCCGCCGCCGGTGCACCCCACGACGATGTCGGGGTAGTCGTCGGCCATCTCGAGCTGTGCGATGGCCTCCTGGCCGATGACGGTCTGGTGCAGCAGCACGTGGTTCAGCACGGACCCGAGCGCGTACTTGGTGTCGTCGTGCGTCGCCGCCACTTCCACCGCCTCCGAGATGGCGATGCCGAGGCTGCCGGGGCTGTCCGGCGTGCGCGCGAGGACGGAGCGCCCGTAGCTGGTCTCCATCGACGGGCTCGGCACGCACGTCGCGCCGTAGGTCTGCATGAGCAGCCGGCGATAGGGCTTCTGGTTGTACGAGACGCGCACCATGAAGACCTGGATCTCGATGCCGAAGAGCGCGCCCGCGAACGCCAGCGACGAGCCCCACTGGCCCGCGCCGGTCTCCGTGGTGATCTTCCGGATGCCCGCGTCCCGGTTGTAGAAGGCCTGCGCGACGGCGGTGTTCGGCTTGTGGCTGCCCGCGGGGCTGACGCCCTCGTACTTGTAGTAGATGCGAGCGGGGGTCTGCAGCACCCGCTCCAGACGGCGCGCGCGGAAGAGCGGCGTCGGACGCCACTGCCGGTAGACGTCGCGCACCGGCCCGGGGATCTCGATCTCGCGCTCGGTCGAGACCTCCTGCAGGATGAGCGAGGTCGGGAACAGCGGCGCGAGATCATCGGGCCCGACCGGCTTCAGCGTCCCCGGGTGGAGCACCGGTGGAGGAGGCGATGGCAGGTCGGCCATCAGGTTGTACCAGGACTTCGGGATCCGTGACTCGTCGAGCAGGTACTTGATGGTGTCGCTCATGGCGCCTCTCGTGGATGCGGGCAGGGCGAGGCCCGCCGATCGTGGACTCTACGACGGACGGGCGACGTCGGGGAAGTCCCGGGGCCGGCGGTCGCCGCGGGGCGGCTACGCGCCCACCCGGCCCACACGGCCACGCGGCCCGCCTTGACAGCCCGCACGGCTGGTGAGACTGTGCCCTCGTCACGAGCAGAAGGAGCGGGTAGCGCTATGGATCGCCGAGCATTCCTGGCGATGACGGCCGGCGCCATGGCCGTCATGCCGGCACGAGTCGAAGGGCAGGCCACGTCACAGATCCCGGCGCCCGTGCCCCGGGACTGGTCCGGCTCCACGCCGGTTGCCTACCCGGACCCCGACATCATCACGCTCGACAACCGCTTTGCGCGGTACGTCGTGCGCAATACGCCCATCCGGCGCCTGCACACCGGGACCCTGTGGGCCGAAGGTCCCGCGTGGAACGGCGTCGGCCGATACCTCGTGTGGAGCGACATCCCCAACAACGTCCAGATGCGGTGGCTCGACGAGGACGCGCACGTGTCGACCTTCCGCAGTCCCTCCGGGAACAGCAACGGGAACACCTTCGACTACCAGGGACGGCAGCTGTCGTGCGAGCACGGCGGGCGGCGCGTGGTGCGCTACGAGCCGGACGGACAGGTCACCGTCATCGCCGAGCGCTACGAGGGCAAGCGCCTGAACTCGCCGAACGACGTGGTGGTCCACCCGAGCGGTGACATCTGGTTCACGGACCCGCCGTACGGCATCAGCGGCAACTACGAGGGCTTCAAGGCCGATCCGGAACAGCCGATGTCCGTCTACCGCGTCGACGGGAAGAGCGGCCAGATCGAGCGCGCCAGCGCCGAGTTCGGCGGACCCAACGGCCTGTGCTTCTCGCCGGATTACCGGCGTCTGTACGTTGCGGATACCGGCGGGGCGCGCGAGATTCGCGTCTTCGACGTGGACGGCACTCGCCTCCGGAGCGGCCGATCGTTCGCCAGGCTCGACAACCCGGCCACCGGATCGGCGGTGGCGGCCGATGGCATCCGGTGCGACGTGGACGGCAACGTCTGGGCCGGCGCGCGGCCCGGCGTGCAGGTCATTGCCGCGTCCGGGGAACGCATCGGCATGATCCGACTCCCCGAGACGTGCGCGAACGTCTGCTTCGGCGGCGCGAAGCGGAACCGGCTGTTCATGACGGCCAGCCAGTCGCTCTACGCCGTCTACGTCAACGCCACGGGCGCCCACATCGCATGATCCGGTATTCTGACGGAGGCTTCAGGCCTCAGGCTCCAGCCTCCAGGCCAAAGATCTTCGAACCCCCGCTGCGTCGTGTCTCCTATCCGCTATCTCCTGCCTCCTACCTCCCAGCTCCTGACTCCTGACTCCTGACTCCTGACTCCTAACTCCTAACTCCTAACTCCTAACTCCTGTCCTGTAATGGCGAAACGTCCGGCCGAACCCTCTCTCTTCGACGAGCACGACGACACCAGCGAACCGGGCGCTCCTCCGCCTCCGGCTCCGCCTCGCGGTGGAGGGCCGCCCGCGCCTCCGGGCGACGGATCGTCGGCCGTCGCGCTGCACGAGGCCGCGCAGTCGCGGTATCTGAACTACGCGCTGTCGGTCATCACCTCGCGAGCGTTGCCGGACGTGCGTGACGGCCTGAAGCCGGTGCAACGCCGCATCCTCTACACGATGTGGCAGCAGAACCTCACTGCCGCCGCCAAGCACCGCAAGTGCGCGAAGGTGGTGGGTGACGTGATGGGGAACTATCACCCTCACGGGGACTCCGCGATCTACGAGACGCTGGTGCGCATGGCGCAGCCCTTCTCCCTGCGGTATCCGCTGGTGGACGGCTCGGGCAACTTCGGATCGCTCGACGGCGACGCTGCGGCGGCGATGCGCTACACGGAGTGCCGGCTGGCGCGGCTGTCGGACGAGGTGCTGCAGGAGATCGAGCAGGAGACCGTTCACTTCCGGCCGAACTACGACGGCACGAAGCAGGAGCCGGTGGTGCTGCCCTCGCGCATCCCGAACCTGCTGGTGAACGGCGCCACCGGCATCGCGGTGGGCATGGCCACCAACATCCCGCCGCACAACCTGCACGAGGTGTGCACCGCGCTCGTCAAGTTGCTCGACGACCCGGACCTGTCCTCCGTGCAGCTGTGTCGCTGGGTCAAGGGCCCGGACTTCCCGACCGGGGGCCACGTCCTCAACTCCCCGGCCGAGCTGAAGGAGATCTACCGCACGGGCTCGGGGTCCATCCGCATCCGCAGCACGTGGGAGGTGGGCCCGGCCTCCCGTAGCGGCAAGGTGCTCTACGTCACCAGCGTGCCCTACGGGGTCAACAAGGCGCAGCTCGTCGAGCAGATCGGCGACGTCGTGCTCAGCCGCAAGATGCCGCACCTGGTGGACGTCAAGGACCTCTCCACCGACGATGTCCGCATCGAGCTGGAGCTGAAGCCGAGCGCCGACGAGAACCTGGTGATGGCGTACCTCTTCAAGCACACGTCGCTGCAGACTACCTTTGCGGTGAACCTGACGTGCCTGGTGCCCACGGAGAACGCCGAGGTCGGCCGCCCCGAGCGGCTGGACCTGAAGCAGATGCTCTGGCACTTCCTCCACTTCCGCCTGGACGTGGTGACCTCGCGCCTGGAGCACGAGCTGGCGCAGCTGGAGAAGCGCATCCACATCCTCGAGGGCTTCGAGAAGGTCTTCGACGCGCTCGACGAGATCATCCGCATCATCCGCAAGTCCGACGGCAAGGCGGATGCCGCCGAGAAGATCGTCAAGCGCTTCGATCTGGATGCCGAGCAGACGGACGCCATCCTCGAGCTGAAGCTGTACCGGCTGGCCCGGCTCGAGATCCTCGTCATCCAGAACGAACTCGGTGACAAGCGGAAGCGTGCGCGCCAGATCACCGCGCTGCTGAAGGACGAAGGCAGCCGCTGGACGCTGGTGCGCGACGAGCTGCACGAGGTCCAGAAGGCCTACGGCGACGCGAAGATCGATCCCCGGCGCACGAAGATCGAAGAGGCCGAGGAGGTGGAGTACTCCGCCGATGCCTTCATCGTCGACGAAGACAACGTCGTCATCCTGTCGCGCGACGGGTGGGTCAAGCGGCAGAAGGAAGTCAAGGACCTGTCCACCACGCGCCTGCGCGAAGGGGACGGCGTGCTGGCCGCCGTCGCCGGATCCACCCGTGCGACGGTGGTGTTCTTCTCGAACTTCGGATCCGCGTACACGTGCCGCGTGGTGGACGTGCCGGCCTCGACCGGCTACGGCGAGCCCGTGCAGAAGCTGTTCAAGTTCAAGGACGGCGAACGCGTGATCGCGGCCTTCAGCCTCGACCCGCGCGTGCGGGGCGACATCGGATACGTCCCGGACGCCGGCGACGACGGGACTGACGTCCCGTCGATTCAGAAGACGGATGGCGTCCGGAGCGGCCGGGCTTCAGCCCCGTCGGAGGACGAGGGCGAGGCCCCGCCCGTGCACGTGCTGGCCGTGACCAGCGACGGCTACAGCCTGCGCTTCTCGTTCGCGGGGTTCGTCGAGCCCAGCACGCGGTCCGGGCGCCGCTACGCCCGCGTGCCGGACGGGACGGAAGTGGTCGCCGTGGCGCGCATCACCGGCGACGAGACCATCATCGCGGCCACGAAGGACGCCCGCGCGATGCTGTGCCCGGCCCAGGAGGTCAATTTCCTCTCGGGCCCGGGGCGCGGCGTGATCCTCATCAAGGTGCAGGAGGACGACCGCGTGATCGGCGCCATCGCGTCGACCGGTGACCGGGACCTGATGGCGGTGGAGACCTCACGCGGCGGCGAGCAGACCATCAGCACCGCGAAGTACGAGGTGACCGGCCGCGCCGGCAAGGGCCGTGAGCTGATGCAGCGCGGCGGGTTCACGCGGGTGATCCCCGGCGAGGTGCCGCTGCCGGTGCTGCCGGAGGGCGCGTGACCTGCCCCGCGGGCGTGGGCGCCGACAGCATTGACTCCGCAATTCCGCGCGTGCGGGGTCTGGCGCAAGGAATTGCTCCGCCAACGCTGTCGGCGCCCACGCCCGCGAAGCAGCAGCTCGCTTGACGCGCCGCCGCCCAGCGTCGATGATCAGGCCGGACCAGACACGTGAACAGACGATCGCTCCTCAAGACCGCCACGCTTGGCACCATTGGTTTCAGCCTCGGCGGCTGCGCCACGCGCACGCCGCAGCCCACGGCCGCGTCAGCACGGCCGGCGTGGGCCCGCGTCAGGCTGACGCCTCTTCGGGTCGCCCCTGAGCTCGTCATCCGGAGCACCGTCGGCCTGCGGCCCCATCGCCCGCACGGGTTCGTCCTCGGGGCCGAGAAGCTGGGCGACCGCCTGCTGGTCCACAACTATGGGCACGGAGGCGCCGGATGGTCGCTGTCCTGGGGCACGGGCTCGATGGCCGCGGACATGGTCCGCGACGCGGGCCATCAGCGCGCCGCCGTCATCGGCTGCGGCATCGTCGGCCTCGCCTGCGCCCGGCTGCTGCAGCGCCGCGGCATCCGCACCACCATCTACACCGCCGCCGTTCCGCCGGACACGACCTCGAACATGGCGGAGGCCGCCTTCACGCCCACCTCGGGCCTGGTGGACTTCAGCCAGCGCACGCCGGAGTGGGAGGCGCAGTTCCGCCAGGCCGTGCAGATCGCGTATCGCCAGTGGCAGCTGCTGGCGCAGCCCGACATGGGCGTCTCCTGGGTGGACAACTACTCGCCGACCGAGACCGCGGAGTCGCGTGGCGGGATCTCGCTGCTGCCCGAGTCGGTGCAGGGCGAGCGAACCGTGCTCGGGCCCGGCGAACATCCCTTTGCCTCGACGTACGCCGTGCACCGGCGCGACATGCGGTTCGAGCCGTCGGTCACGCTCGATGCCCTGCTGCGCGACTTCATGATCTTCGGCGGACGGCTCGAGATCCGGCGCTTCACCGCGAAGGCTGGACTGGCCACTCTCGACGAGCCCGCCGTTGTCAACTGCACCGGCCTCGGATCGCGCGATCTGATGGGCGACACCGAGCTGGTTCCACTCAAGGGGCAGCTGCATGTGCTGGCGCCGCAGGCCGGCGTCGACTACTCGACGACCGGGGGGCTCAAGCTCGATATCGAGAGCCCGGGCGGATTCCTCTACATGATGCCCCGGCGCGACGGCATCGTCCTCGGCGGGACGTCGGAGCGCGACGTGTGGACGCTCGAGCCGAACGAGCAGGAGCGGGAGCGCATCCTGCGACGCCATACGGAGCTGTTCGCGTCGATGAGGACCACCTAGCAGGGACGCCACACGGCTTCGCCCGTGCTGCCCGCGCCGCCGCCATCGCTCGATGTACCTCCTCCTCCTTGCCGTGATCGGCGCCGCGTCCGCGGTGCTGGCGGTGCTCGCGTGGCCACACCGGGGGCATCGCGGCTTCTCGCACTTCTTCGCCATGGAGGTGGCCACCGGCTGGTGGCTGTTCTGCTACCTCGGTGAGCAGCTCGACGCTCCGCACGCCCGCCTCTGGTTCGCGGCGAAGTTCCCGGCGATCGGGCTCATCACCGCCAGCTGGTTCCTGTTCACGCTCAACTACATCGGGCGCCCGCCGCGCTCCCGCGCCTGGCGGATCGTCTACGTCTGGCCCATGCTGCTCGGGCCGCTGCTGTTCACGAACGACGCGCACCACCTGTTCTTCCGCGAGATCGTGATGCGACAGGAGCTCGTGGGCCTCAATGGCCCGCTGTTCCCCTTCCACCTCGCGTTGTCCTACGCCTACACCCTTGCCGCCGTCGCGCTGCTGGCGTGGGACTGGCGTCGCACACGCCGCGTCCAGAGCGTCCTGCTCGCGGCGGGCACGTTGCTGCCGCTTGGCGCGAACGTGCTCAACGAGTTCGCAAAGGCGTGGCCGCCGATCGCGGCCCGGCTGCCGCTCAATCCCACGTTGCCGGCCTTCGGTCTGACGGCGACGTTTCTCGGGTGGGCCGTGTTGCGCTATCGCCTCCTCGACCCGCGCCCGGTCGCGCTCGACATGCTCTTCGAGTCGATGCCGGACCCTGTGATGGTGCTGAACGACGCCGGGCTCGTCGTGGACGCGAACCAGGCGGCCACCGACGTCCTCGGTGGGGCCGAACGACGCCTGGCCGGCCGCCCCTGGGCCGATGTGGTGGCCGGCGCGGAGGGATGGACCGACCTGCCGGCAGGGCGGGACGATCGCGCGGAGCGGGCCTGGCGGGTGGGCAGCGCGTCCCGGTGGTTCGACATCGAGCGGCGCCCCCTGCGCGACGACCGTGGTCGTCTGGTGGGTGCCCTGATCGTGCTCCGCGACATCACGCCTCGCAAGCACCTGGAGGACCGGCTGCGGCGCGAGAGCTACTCCGACCGCCTGACCGGCCTCTCGAACCGCAGCTACTTCGAGGACGAATGCGCACGGCTCAGGGCGAGCCGCGAGTTCCCCGTGGCCGTCTTCATGTTCGATCTCGACGGACTGAAAACGGTGAACGACAGCCTCGGTCACGCGTCGGGCGATCGCCTGCTCGAGACCATGGCACAGTTTCTCCGGCAGTTCTTCCGCGGGGGCGACCGGGTCTTCCGGGTCGGGGGCGACGAGTTCGCCACGCTCCTCCCCTCCACCACGGGCGAGGAGGCCCAGGCGGTGGCGCGGCGCCTGCCACTCGGCCTGGCCGAGTTCAACCGGACGAGTGCCATGCCCCTCCGGTTCTCGACCGGCTGGGCGAGCGTGGCGCATCCCGACGACTGGGTCGCCGGATTGAAGGCCGCCGACGCCATGCTCTATCGCGAGAAGCGGGCCCATTCGGCGCCCTGACCGCCGTGGTCGCCCCGGGCGAGTGCGATCGGGTAATCTTACCGGGTCAGAGTTTCCCCGTATCTGGAGGGTTCATGGACGTCAGGCTCTCGCTTTCTCGTCGTCGGTTTTTCGGAGGGGTCGCCGCGGCGATGGGCGTCCTCGGGCTCCGGCCATCCTCGTCGCTCTTCGCACAGGCCAGGACGGCCCAGTTCACCGGCTCCGAGGCGCAGTACGACGCCTACGTCAAGCTCGCGAGTAACGAGAACAACTGGGGCCCGCCCGAGTCGGTGATGAAGGCGATGAACAACGCCTGGAAGTACGCCAACCGGTACGGCTACCCGGATGGCAATATCGTGCAGGTGATCGCGGACCACCACGGCGTGAAGCCGGAGAACGTCCTCCTGACCGCCGGGTCTGGTGAAGTGCTGCAGGTGGTGGGCACGACCTACCTGACGGACGGCAAGATGGTGCTCGGGTCGGATCCCTCCTACGGGTCCGTCTACCAGCACGCCACGAACATCAAGGCCGATGCGATCAAGGTGCCGCTCGACAAGAACTACCGGCAGCAGATCGACAAGATGATCGAGGCGACGAACCGCCACGCCCGCGACATCGGGTTCGTGTACCTCTGCAACCCGAACAACCCGACGGGCGTGATCATCACGGCGAAGGAGATCAAGCAGATCCTCGACAACATCCCGAAGGACATGCCGGTCCTCATCGACGAGGCGTACCACCACTTCGTGGACGACCCGGCGTACGGGACCTCGATGCCCTACGTGCTCGAGGGACGCCAGGTGATCGTCGCGCGGACGTTCTCGAAGATCGCGGCGCTCGCGGCGATGCGGCTCGGGTACGCCGTCGCGCCGGCCGACATGATCGCCCGGATGCGGCCGTACTCCATGGGCAGCATCAACGCGCTGGTGAAGCATGGCGGCGTGGCCTCGCTCAAGGACACGCAGGGGCAGGCCGACATCAAGGCCCGGGTGATCGCCATCCGCACCAAGACCACGCGTGAGCTCGAGGCGTGGGGGTACCCCGTGATCCCGTCGCAGGCCAACTTCTTCATGGTGAGCCTTGGCGAGCGCACCGTCCAGCCGGTGATCGAGGAGTTCCGCCAGAAGAACATCCTCGTGGGCCGGCCGTTTCCGCCGATGCTCAACCACCTGCGCGTCACCGTGGGCCGCGAGGAGGACATGGACAAGTTCCTCACGGCGTTCAAGGAGATCTTCCCGAAGAAGGGCGGCTCCACGATCGCCGGGTAAGTCGGTTTTCGCCGGCGGCCGGCCTGCCGCATGGTAGGCTGGCTGCCGATGCCCTTCGAGACCCTGGCTCACGAGCTGCGGGTCGCCCTCCGGAGCTGGTCCCGCGCTCCAGGTGTCGCCGTCACCGCCATCCTCACGCTCGCTCTCGGCATCGGCGCCAGCACCGCACTCTTCACGCTCGTCCACGGCATCCTCATCCGTCCGCTGCCCTACCGGGACGCAGACCGCCTCGTCGTGGTGCGTGCCGAGCAGGACTACGAGGGCGCATCACGGCCCGTGCCCGTGCAGTTATCGAGCGACGCCGTCGCGTCATGGCCGAAGGCCTCGCGCGCTTTCGCCAGCCTCGCCTTTTTTTCCGAGGGCGTGGGCGCCCTCAGCCTGCCCACCGGATCGGAAGTAGTGAACACGGCCATTGTCGACGGGCCGTTCTTCGAGATGCTCGATGGCCCCCTGCTCGTCGGCAGGGGGCTCTCGCCTGCCGACGGGGCCGATCCGGTGGCCGTCATCAGCGCCCGCCTGTGGCGGCGTCATTTCGCCGGTGCGCCGGATGTCCTCGGACGGACGATCACGGTGAGCGGGCAACTGCTGACCGTCGTCGGGGTCACGGCCGACGCATTCCAGTGGCCGCGCCCGACGGATGATGTCTGGCTCACGGCGGGCGCGGCACGGCTGGCCAACCCGCGATGTTGCGGATTCACGCCGCTGGGGCGGCTGGCCGCGGACGTGTCCAGGGCGGTGGCCGACGCCGAGGTGTCGGCCATCGTGGGCGCGCTCGGCACGCAGATGCCGCGTGCGCTCGCCGGCACGCGCGCACGGGTGGTGCCGCTGGCGGACACGCTCGTCTCCGCGGTACGTCCGGCGTTGCTCGCGCTGGCTGGTGCGGTCGCGCTGCTGATGGTCCTGGCGGTAGGGAACGTGGCGAGCCTGCTGCTGGCTCGGCAGGTCGCACGTGCGCACGAGACCGGGGTGCGGCGCGCGCTCGGCGCATCGCGCGGCCGACTGGTGCGGGAGGCCCTTGCGGAGTGCGCCTGGCTCTCCCTGGCGGGCGGCATCCTGGGCATCGCCCTCGCCTGGGCCGGCGTGGAGGGCCTGCGATCCATCGCCGCCGATGCGCTCCCGCGGCTCGACGCGGTCGACGTGGACGGGGGCACGCTGGCGTTCGCCATCGGCCTGGCGTCGGCGGTGACGCTGGCGGTGGGAGCGCTGCCGTCGCTGTTCGAGCATCGCCAGCAGGCACGCCTGCGAGAGCGGGCGCGCGGCTTCACGGCGTCCCCACGCGCGCGGCTTGCGCTGGGGACCATCACGGCCGGGCAGCTGGCCATCTCCGTCCTGCTGCTCGTTGTCGCGGCACTGCTGGGGCGCAGCCTCGTGGCGCTGCTCCGCACGGACATGGGCATCGCGCCGGAACATGTGGCGACCGCTTCGATCAACCTGGCGATGGATCGCACGCTCACGGCGCAGCAGCAGACCGACCTGGTCGCGCGGGTCATCGAGCGCGTCTCTGCATCACCGGGCGTCGCCGTAGCCGGTGTCGGCACGTCGCGCCCGCCGGACGTGAGCCGCGTGCGGCTGACGCTGACGCGTGACGGCGACGGGCGCGATCGCGCGTCCTACCAGGCGGCGGCCGTCCCGGTCACTCCCGGCTACTTCGCGGCCCTCGGCGTGCGCCTCGAGCGCGGGCGGATCTTCACGGAGGCCGACCGCGCCGATGCGGCGTCCGTCGTCATCCTGAGCGCCAGCACCGCACGGAGGCTGTTCCCCGGCCGGGACGCCGTCGGGCAGCGCATCGGGCTGCCCGTGGTCCGCGACGACAAGGCCGCGCGCGAGGACATGACCATCGTGGGCATCGTCGGGGACGTGAAGTTCAACGGGCTGGACCAGCAGGCCGACGACGCGGTGTACCGGCCCTTCGCGCAGCAGCCATGGCCCTCCGCGTTTCTGGTGGCTCGCACCTCTGGCGATCCTGACGCGCTGGCCGCGCAGCTGAGGGCGGAGATTGCGACGGTGGACCGGTCCATTGCCGTCTCGGACCTATCGTCGATGGACGCGGTGCTCTCGACGGTGACCGCCGGTCCGCGGCTGCGCAGCCTGGTCCTGGCCGCCTTCGCCGCGTTCGCGATTCTCATCGCCGCGGTCGGGCTGCACGGCGTGGTCGCCTACTCGGTGTCACAGCGAGGGCCCGAGATGGGCGTGCGCATGGCCCTGGGGGCGGATGCCAGGCGCATCCGGCTGATGGTGCTCGGTGAGGGCGCCCGGCTGGCCGTGGCCGGTGGGGCCCTCGGGATGATTGGCGCGCTTGGCGCGGCGCGAGCGCTGTCTGGCCTGCTGTACGGCGTGAGCACGGCCGACTGGGTGTCGTTTGCCGCCGCGACACTCGGCATGATGACGGCGGCCCTTGCGGCCAGCTACCTGCCCGCGTCTCGGGCATCCCGGACCGATCCCGCCGAGGTGCTGAGGGGCGACTGACTCACGCGCGAAGCTCGCGCCGCACCGCGCGGAGCGTCGCGCGGACCTTGTTCATCTCCCTGACCAGGCCCACCTTCGCAAACGGCTTCATCTCCGCGGCCGCCGCCGGCAGGCTGGCCGCCGGCTCCAGGCGCGGCAGCACGCCGGACTTCAGCGCGGGATCGTGATCGAAGCGCTCGCCTCTGGCGTAGTTGAGCGGGACCAGGAGACGTGCGATGCGGCGCAGCGCGGCGTTGACGCGACGGCGCAGTTCGCGATCGTCCGGCGCCTGGGCCACCCGCGCGTCGACGTCCATGCGCCACGCCGAGATGTCGCCGGCCAGCCGGGCGAGGTCGTGGACGATGGGCATGAGGTCGATTTCACCCGAAGCCGCCTCGTGGTACGACGAGACCGCCGCGCGCATCTCGTCCGCGGCCGCCGCGTAGTCGAACGGGTGGAGCGGCGCGTTGAGGATGCGCACGATCGTGGTCACGTACACCGCCAGGTCGCGCCGCAGGATCTCGAGGTCCGCCACGGGCATGAGGTCATCCACCGTGTGCCACGCGATGTTGCCGCCGCAGCCGCCGACGGCGTAGTAGCCGCGCCGCTTCCGCTCCTCGGCCGGGATGTTCGAGAGCAGCATGTAGAGGCCGGTGGGCCCGATCTGGTTGAACGAGTAGTCGCCCGCGCGGAGCGGGCGCACGCGTTCGGACGACAGGCCCAGCGCATCGTGGATGGACGCGCGGCACAGCGCGTCCGCTTCGGCCATCCACATCACTTCCTCGTACACCGTCGCGTCGGCGCAGCCGGGCGAATCGATGTCGAGCTGGGCGATGCAGTGCTCGTCGATCTCGTCGGCGAAGGTGTCCGCGTACCACGTGGAGCCCGCGTAGCGTCCGGTGGAGTGGCCGGGCCACCAGGCGATCCGTACGGTTCGTTTCAGGTGGTGGCGCATGTGCCAGAGCACGCGGGCCAGTTCGAGCAGGGCCGCGTCCCCCGTGGCATTGTCGCCGATGCCCTCGTACCAGGAGTCGTAGTGCCCGTGGACCAGCAGGAACTCGTCCGGGTCTTCCTGGCCCCGGATCTCCGCCACGGGCAGCAGGCAGCGCATCCATCCCTCGCGGAGCCAGGTCTTGATCGTGGCGCGCACGGGCCCACGCTGCACGTCGGCCACGAGCGCCTCGCCGTCGGGGTGGTTGATGCACACCACGGGGACCGCGGGCTTGCGGCCCAGGGACTCGGCCGTCGGCGCGCCCCAGATCGACGTGCAGATGCCCTCGTGCACGTTCCTCCCGGGGTGGATGAAGATCTGCCCGATGGCGCCCCGCCGTTCGAACGCGCCGACCGAGGCCGGCATCGAAAATCCCTCGGTGAGCACGATGCGCCCGCGGACGGGATCGTCGGCGCCGCCGCCGCGTGCGGCATCCGGCAGGTCGAACAACGTGGACGTGCCGCCGGCGTATCTGGATGGGACGTAACAGATCTCGCCCTCGATCGGCCGATCACCGGTGGACCGTCCCATGGCCGGCGGCCGGGCATGGAGCGCCCGCGCGGTGCCGTTCGCGTTCGCGACCGCCAACTCCGCGCGCACCGGGTTGCTGATGTACAACTCCGGCGTGTGCAGCGTCACCGGCACGCCCAGCGCGTTCAGCCGGTCCACGATGTAGCGGCCCGCCGTCTCCTCGTCCGGCGTGCCCGATTCGCGGACGAGCGTGACGAACCGCTCGAGCAGCGCCTTCGACTCGTCGAGCCTGATCTCGCGGCGCGCCGCGGATTCGAGTGCCTCGTCCCGGAACAGTTTCATTGTCGCCTCCAAGCCCAGGCCCCCAAGCCCCCAAGACCTCAGGCCCCCAAGACCTCAAGACCTCAGGACCTCTCATCGAAGAATATCGCCAGGTTCCTGTCCGGCGTGGCTGGCGTGAACCGGCTGACCACCACGAAGGTGAGTGCACTGGCCACCACGCCTACCTCCACCGAGTCGACACCGTGCGACCCGAAGCTCCGCTGCAGCGTGAAGGTCCAGACGAGGCAGGCGAGGAACCCGACCACCATGCTCCAGATGGCGCCGTCCTTCGTCCCGCGGCGCCAGTTGAGGCCGAACACCACCGGCACGAAAAAGAAGCTGGCGATGAACTTGGCCTGCTCGATGACGATCGCCTGCACGTCCCCCAGCTTCTGCGTGGCGAACCAGAACGGAACGATGCCGAGCGCCACGATCGACAGCCGGTTCACCCAGACCAGCCGCTGCTCGGAGGCCAGCGGGTTGAGGAGCCGCTTGTAGAGGTCGTGGGCGAAGGCGCCGCCGGTAACGAGCAGGATCGAGTTCACCGTGGACATGATGGCCGAGAGCATCGCGACGAGGAACAGCGAGCCGAGCAGCGGCGGCATCACCGTGGAGGCCATGATGCTGGAGGCCTGGTCCGCCGACCGCAGAAAGGGAAACAGCCCGCGCATGCCGATGCCGAGGATGGTCACCGACGAGCCGATGATCACCTGGAGGAGCATCGAGACGCCGATGGCGTAGCGCACGGTGGAGACGTCGCGCATGGAGTAGTAGCGCGTCATCTCGTAGGGCGCGGCCGCAATGCCGAGGCCGAACGACAGGCCGAACGCCAGCAGCTCCTTCCAGGAGAACCACCAGCCCGTCACCCGCGGCTCGAGCGACCCGACATACTCGCCGAGGGCCGTCAGGCCGCCAGCGTGCACCAGCACCACGGGGACCGCGCAGACGAGTGCGAGCACCATGATGAACGTCTGGATGAACTCGATGTACGAGCTCGCGCGGACGCCGCCCAGCGCCGTGTAGAAGCCCGTGCTGGCCAGCAGCGCGCCCATGGCGATCATCGGGGAAATGCCGAACACCGCCGAGGCGATCTCCCCGATGGCCTGGAACTGCGCGGTCAGCAGGATCGAGTAGGTGACGATGATGAGGGCCGCGGCGAGGGTGCGCGCCCCTTCGCTGGCGAAGCGGGTGCCGACGTAGTCGGCCACCGTCAGCGCGCCGAAGCGCCGGAGCTTGGGCGCCACCAGCAGGGCGGACGTGGCCCAGCCGGCCCAGACCCCGAACCAGATCCACGTCCAGCTGACGCCGGTCAGGTAGTGACGACCCAGCGTGCCGACGAACGTGCCGGCGCTGATCTGCGTGGCCGCCAGCACCGCGCCCCCGACCCAGGGCCCGATCGTCCGGCCGGCCGCCAGGAACTCCACCTCGGAGGTGGCCCGGCGATAGCCCCAGATCGACACGCCGAGGACGACCGCCACGTAGGCGAGCATCACCCACGCGAGGGTGCCTGAGTCAGCGACCATCCGCGTTCCGCCGCCGATCGCGTACATCCGCGCGCCAGGCCCACAGGAAGTACACCGCGAGCCAGGCGCCGGCCGCGACGAAGAACCCGTAGAAGCTCCAGCCGAACCCGGGGTCTGGCACCATTACACGGGATTCCGCTTCAGTTTCCGCGCAGCGGGCAAGGACTGCATCAAATCCGGCCCTTCGGTGCCTGACCCCGGCTCCGACGGGCCCAGGCCAGGGTCGCGAGGACCAGGGCTGTGACCGAGGCCACGTCCATCACGCGCGCGATGTCCCACGGCGCCGGCGCACCCGGCAGGGCATACGGCACATGCACGAGGGCCGGCAGGTGCCCGAGCGTGGCCGCGCCCTCCTCCCCGGTCCACGCGAAGGCCGGCATCGTCCCCACGCCCGTGGCGCCCGCCGGGAGCCGCACGAGCAGGCGCACCGCCTGCGGGCGCCCGTCCGTGGGCACGGTGGGGATCCACAACGGGCACCGCGTCGCGCGGTCCGGCGGCTGCTCCACGGTGTACCGCACGGTGTAGACCGAGGCGTCGGGGCGGAGCACCAGCGCGCGTGTGCGGCCGACGTCGATCGGCTCCCGGGCCATCTCGGCGCCGTACACGCCGAGCAGTTCGATCCGCGACCCGGCAGCCGCCTCGATCCGATGCTCGATGTCACGCCGGGACTGAAGTCCCGCCGCTCCGTCCGGCGGTGAGGGATCGTCCTCCACGCGCAGCGTGAGGTCGATATGACACGTCGCCGGGGACGTGAAGACGATGCGGGCCTCGGCGGATCGGAGCACGGGCGCGCCGGCGGCGCCGACCGGCGCCAGCGCGAGCGCCGCCAGCGCGCAGGCGACGGGTCGGACGCTCATCGATCGCTCATCCCAGTGCCAGCTCGAACGCCCGCGCCAACTCCGCGCCGGTGGTTCGGTTCCACGTCTCGTTCACGCCCAGAGTGACTACGCCATTCGGCGATCCGCCCGGCATGAGGATGCCGCGCCCGGCCAGGCGACGCGCCACCGACGCCGCGTCCACACCCTTCAGCGTCAGGCGCGTGAGGTTCGTGCCGTTCGGGATGCGTTCCACGGCCACGCTGGGGTGCCGTGCGATGGCGCTGAAAAAGTCCTCCGAGACGCGCACCGCACTCTTCAGCCGATCGAGGTAGCCGTCCATGAAGTGCCGCGCCACCAGCGCCGCCGGCCAGCCGACGGCGAGGTTGCCGCCGAACATCCGGCGCACGTGGAACATGCCCTCCAGCACGCGCTTCGGCCCGGCCAGGATGGCGCCGATGCCGCTGTTGAAGTACTTCCACAGCGACACGTACACCGTGTCGAACGGCGCGGCGTACTCCGCGGGCGAAATGCCGGTGTAGGCGGACGCGATGAACAGTCGTGCCCCGTCGAGGTGGGTGCCGATGCCCCGCTCGCGTGCGAAGGCCGTGACGCGCTTCGCCTCGTCCCAGTCGAACATCTGTCCGGAAAGCCGGCGAATCGGGCTCTCGATGAGAATGGCGCCGACCTCCGTGGCCACGCGCCCGCCGGCGGTACGGGCCAGCACGGCCTCGACGTCCGCGCGCGTGAACGTCGCCGCCCCTGGCGCCAGCGGCATCAGCGTGAGGGCGGACAGCGTCTGACAGGCGTCGCCGGTGTCGTTGTAGACGTGGCTCATCTCGGGCACGATCACCCGGCGCTTCGACCCCGCGAGCGTGCGGAGGGCCAGCTGGTTGGCCAGGGTGCCCGACGGCATGAACACCGCGGCTTCCTTCCCCAGCAGCGTCGCCCAGTGCTGCTCGAAGCGCTCGACCTCGCCGCCCAGCAGGTAGTTGTCCTCGCGCACCTCCGCCTTCTGGGTCAGCTCGTCGAGCAGCGCCGTGTACGCGCCCGGGGCGAGACCGATGCCGTCTCCGCTCAGATGAACGGATCGATCCGGCGTCGACGGCGGTGCGGTGGCCTCGCCGAAGGGGCCGGGACCGTCCAGCCACGCCAGGCCGGCCGATGCGCCGAGGGTGTGCACGAGCTCGCGTCTGGTGAGGGCCATAGGGGCGCATCATAGCGCGCCCGCGCGGGCCTTCCGCTATCATCTCGCGATGCGCACGCTGGCCCTCGTTGCCGCTCTTGTTGCCCTTGCCGCCTGCTCCCCGTCGCCTGACGCGGCGCCAGACGCCGCGCCGGCCGGAGGGCCCGCGTCCGTGACCGACTGGCCGACACGGGGCTGGGCCTCGTCCACGCCCGAACAGGAGGGGATGGACGGGGCGGCGCTCGGCGCGCTCGATGCGGAGTTCGCGTCCGGCTCGCGCGGGCAGATCACCGGCATGCTGGTGATTCGCCACGGCCGGGTGGTCTTCGACAGGTCGTACACGCACGACTTCGCCAAGCTGTTCGAAGGGCGAGACCCGATCCGCGGGCCGTACAACTACTACGATCCCGACTGGCACCCGTTCTACAGGCACGGACCGCTGCACACGATGCAGTCGGTGAGCAAGAGCGTCACCTCTGCGCTCGTCGGCATCGCCATCGGCCGAGGAGAGCTTCCGGGCGTGGAGACGAAGGTGACGCCCATGTTCGAGGGCTTCCGGCTGCCCGACACCGACGCGCGGCGGGCGGAGATGACGCTGGAGCACGTGCTCACGATGACGACCGGTATCAGGTGGGACGAGAGCACGGTCACCTACACGGATCCGGCGAACAGCTGCGCGAACATGGAGAAGAGCCGGGACTGGATCCAGTTCGTGCTCGAGCAGCCGCTGGCCGCCCAGCCGGGATCCACGTTCGTCTACAACAGCGGCGCCACCGAGCTGCTGTCGTACTTGATCAGGAAGGGTACCGGCACGCACGCACACGAGTACGCGGCCGAGCACCTCTTCGCGCCGCTCGGCATCACCGACACCTATTGGAAGACGACGCCGACCGGTTTGGCCGACACGGAAGGCGGGCTGTATCTGACGGCGCGAGACCTGGCGAAGATCGGCTACCTCTACCTTCACGACGGTGTGTGGGAGGGGAAGCGGCTGCTGCCCGAGGGGTGGGTGAAGGCATCCACGAGCCCGAAGGTGGACGCGCGCCCCGGCGTCGAGCGCTCCAGGAAGTACGGCTACCAGTGGTGGGTACTGCCGTATGGCACCGCGGGCCGGCACGCGTACGCGGCGCTGGGCTACGGCGGACAGCGCCTGATCGTCGTGCCGGAGCACGACCTCATCGCCGTGTTCACAGGGTGGAACATCTACGAGTCACCGGAGTTCGCGCCGTACGACGCACTGGACAGGGTGCTGGCGGCCGTGAGGGTGACCGGTACCCATTGAAGATTGCCCATTGCCGAATCGGGCAATTCATTGCGCGACCGCGGATTGGTCTATCGACCATTCCGGAATACCGCAGGGTCACCGAATGGTCCGATCCCCCAATCCGCAGTCACCCGATGAATCGCCCACTCGGCAATTGGCAATCATCAATGGACGCCAGCACTGGCCTCAGGCGAGCGCTACTGCTGTCGGCGCCAGCGCTCACGAACGGCGGCGCGATCGAACTTGACGCCGTCGAGATAAACGTCCGCAATCTTTCGCGTGTTGCGGATGTCGTCCAGCGGGTTCGCGTCGAGCACGATGAAGCTGGCGCGCTTCCCGGCTGACAGCGTACCCAGGTCCTCCAGCCCCATCAACTCGGCCGGCGTCTTCGTCGCCGCGACGATGGCCCGCGATGGCGCCAGGCCCAGCTGCACCCAGCGCGCCAGTTCCACGTGCTCGCCGGAACCGAACGTGTGGCCGGGGTGAATGCCGGTGTCGGTGGCCAGCACCAGCTTGACACCCGTGGCGATCATCTTCGGGAAGTTGGTGGCGAGAATCTCCTCGCGCCGCGCCGCGTTCGGTGACGGCGGGCCGCAACTCGGCACCAGCGGCTGCCGCTCCACGGTCGCGCGCATCTTTGCCACCACCGACGGTGGCAGGGCGTCCTCGAAGAACGGGTCCCGGCCGCAGACCTCGACCGGGTCACCGAGGCCGATCACCGTCGCCCAGTAGGGCGTCTTCTGCCGGAGCAGCGCCTGGTACGCCTCGTCGATCGGCTCGCTCTGCACCATGTGCACGAGCACGTCGGCGCCAGCGGCGACCACGGCCTTCTGGTCCGCCAGCTGGATGGCATGGGCATGGACCGTCATCTTCCGGGCGTGAGCCTCCGAGAGGATGGCGGTGTACACCTCCGGCGCGAGCTTGGGATAGGTGCCGCGTCGATCGTCCACCCAGATCTTGAGGTGTCCGATCTGCTGGTCGCTCATCCGCCGGACCGCCGCGCGTGCCTCGTCCGGTGTCGTCACCTCGTTCACGACGTGCAGCACGCCGGTGGCTTCGCGCAGGATGTGATCGGGCCCGCCGTGCGGCGGCGCCATGCCGGGCATGAAGAGGTAGCGGGCCGCCGGCGGGAACGCCCCCGCGCGCTGGTCGCGCTGGAACTGGAGAGACATGTCCGTTGGGCTGCTGCCGACGGAGGTGGCCACGACGACCCCGTAGTACGCCTCGCGCCGCAGGTGATCGAGCAGGTTGTCCGCCGTGTGATTGTGCGCGCCCCAGGTGGTGTAGCCCTCGTAGCCCATGTGCGCGTGCACGTTGATCATCGCGGGCATGATCGTCCTGCCCGTGACGTCCACGCGGATCGCGCCGGACGGCAGCGTCACGGTGCCGCGCGGCCCCAGCGCCACGACACGCTGGTCCTGGACCAGCAGCACGCCGTTCTCGATGGGCGCGCCGCCGTTCCCGTCGATGACTCGGGCGCCCTCGAACGCTACCGGTGCGGGTCTGAGCCCCTGGGCCGCGAGACCGCACAGGCCGGCCAGGACCGCGACAACGACACGTTCCACCGAACGCCCTGAACGCATACGCCAGTCCTTTGACGACGGGACTCCGCAACGAGCCCGGATCACCAGATAGATCCCCAGATCACGAGATCGATCGCGAGATCACCACATCACCACATCACCAGATTCGCCGACACTATTTCCCCAGAACCTTCCCCGGACGGGCGCCCGTCGTCGTGTCGTCCCACACGAGGCCGCCGTTCACCCAGACCTTCCTGATCCCGGTCGAGAGCACGAACGGATCGGCGAACGTGCTGCGGTCGATCACCGTCGCCGGATCGAAGAGAACAAGGTCCGCCCACGCGCCAGGCTTCACCGTGCCGCGATCGGCCAGCGACAGGCGAGCCGCCGGCAGCGACGTCATCTTCCGGATGGCTTCCTCCAGCGAGATCCACTGCCGCTCGCGGACGAACAGGCCGAGGATACGCGGGAAGGACCCCGCGCCGCGCGGGTGGCGCATGCCGATGCCGCCATCACTGGAGAACATCGCGTGCGGCCACTGCACGAACGCCCGGATGTCATCGTCCACCATGGCCGTGCAGACCACCGACGCGCCGCCGTCCTTGACGATCTGGATGAAGGCGTCGACGGGGGTGACGTTGCGCGACTTCGCCACGTCGGCAAGTGTCTTGAACTCGTACTCCGGGTGCGCGCCGTGCCGCGTGATGAGGATGTTGGCCGCGCCGCCGACGTCCGCCAGCCCTTGCGTGACGGCCTCGGGGTCGTCGTAGCGCTTGCTCGGGATGAGGACCGTGATGGTGGAGGACCAGGCGTTGTAGGGATACACATCCGCGGTGACGTCCAGGCCCTTCGCCCGCGCCTGATCGAGCAGCCGGATGGCCTCGGGCGCCTTGTGCCAGACGCCCACCGTGCCCAGCTTGATGTGCGTGTTCTGCGCCGGCACCTTCGCGCGCTCGGCGATCGCGATGACTTCGCGGATGGCGTCGAAGGACTTGTCGGCCTCGTCCCGCGTGTGCGAGATGTAGAACCCCTTGTGCCGTGCGGCCACCCGGGCGAGCGCGACCACCTCGTCGGTGCTCGAGTAGCTGCCGATCTCGTACTCGAGGCCGCTCGAGAGGGCCACCGCGCCCTCGCGCATGCCCTGGTCGACCAGGGCCTCCATCTTCGTCACTTCCTCCGGGCGTGCCACGCGCTTGTAGTCGTCGCCCATGACGAGGTGGCGCACGGTCGCGTGGCCGACCGCGGTGAGGACGTTCACGGCCGGCGGCGCCGCGCGCAGCGTCGCGAGGTAGTCCGCGATGGGCCAGGGCGAGCTGCCGTCCTGCCCGACGACGAGCGTGGTGATGCCCTGCGAGACCTGGCTGGCGGCCGGTGGCTCGGTGAGCAGGCCGTCGGTGGAGTGGTTGTGCGGGTCGATGAAGCCGGGAGCCAGGACCAGCCCGCCCGCGTCAACGACGCGCTCCCCCTGCGCGGGTGCCAGCGCGCCCACCTCGGCGATGCGCCCGTTCACCACGCGCACGGCGGCTGCGCGCAACGGCGAGCCCGTTCCGTCGATGAGGCGTGCGTTGGTGACGAGAAAGGAGGGGGCCGGCGCGGTGGCGCTTTGGCGAGCCCGCGGCACGATCGGCAGGACCAGGCGCGAGGGGTGCGCCGCGTCGTGGAGAATCGTCTGCTCCGCCGTTCTCGTCTCGCGGTCCTCACCGAACACGCCACCCGTGTTCGGGTTGCGATCGAACCGCGGAAAGTTGCTGCTCGACACTTCGAGCCTGATGCGGTGCCCCGCCTTGAACACATTGGACGTGGCGCCGAGATCGATCGTGATCTCGGTCGGCTGTCCCGGCGTGAGCAGTGCCGGGGTCGTGGGCCCGTTCCGGTAGCGGGCGCGCAGGATGCCGTCGGCGAGGGCCCGGGCCGTCCCGTCCGGGAACACGTCCACGAGCTTGCCGGTGAAGTCCGTGTCGCGTGCGCTCGACTGGATCCAGAGCGTCAGCGCCAGTGGTCCGGTCACCTCGACGTCTTCGGAGAGCGGCGCGCTGGTGTAGACGAGTACGTCCTGACGGGCCTCCACCTGGCGCTGATCGCCCGGGGTCCGGGAGTAGCCGCCGCTCGCCCCCGTCGGCACCGGGTTCGTCGGGTCGTAGGTGTACCGGTCCGGTGTCGAGACCTGCGGCGGCGCGCTGGTGCCGAGCGCGCCATCTCCACCGAGCGTGTTGGCCCGGCCGCCGCTCGACAGGTAGTACGCGGTCTGCCGCGCACGCGCGAGCGGCCACGCTTCCTCGTCGCGCCACTCGTTGGCGCCCATCACGAAGATACGCACCGGCGCCGTGTCGAGCACCGCGCGGTCCCCGTCCTTCAGCCAGTGATCGAACCAGCGGATCATCGTCTCTTCGGCATCGAAGCCCGCACGTGGCCCGAACGAGACGTCGCCGATCGACGTGCTGTTCAGCGTCGGGCGCGCGTGCGTCCACGGGCCGATGATCAGGCGCTGGTACGTCCGGGCGTGCTCGTTCGCCGCGTTCGTACGAAGGCCCGTGAAGTTCTTGAGGGTGCCGGTCAGCAGCGTGTCGTACCAGCCCGTGAGGTGGAACGCCGGCACCTGGAACGTGTCGTGCCGCGTCTGGATGTCCGCGGGATCCCAGAAATCGTCCATGCTCGGGTGATCGAGCATCTGGTAGTAGCCCGGCGCGAAGCGCCGCAGATCCAGCTCGCCGAACGACTTCAGCGGCAGGTGCCAGTACCAGGTGCTCCGCAGCATCTGCCGCTGCTCGGCGTCGAGGCCGATTGGGCCGTCTCGATCGACACCGGGCGTCAGCACCCGGCGCCGTACGTCGATGGCCTGCCCGAGGTTCCACGACAGCCCGTCGCTCAGGTAGAACGCGCCACCCTGGAACACCATGTCGTGCCGCCGCGCGTAGGACGAGGCCGGAAAGAGCGCGCGGAGGGCGGGCGGCTGCAGCGTGGCTGCCTCGAGCTGCGTGGTGGCGAGATAGCTGCCGCCGAACATGCCCACGCGCCCGTTCGAGCCGGGCAGTCCGGCGGCCCATTGCACCGAGTCGTACCCGTCCTGCGCCTCGTCGTGGGGCACGGCCACGCCGTCCGAGGTATAGCGTCCGCGGGTGTCCTGCGCGACCACGATATAGCCTCGCGCGGCGAGAGCGCTGAATCGCGTCGGCGCCTCCTGGTCGTTCTTCGAGTAGGGCGTGCGCTGCAGCAGGACCGGATACGAGCCCGGCGCGGCGGGCCGATACACGTCCGCGCACAGCACGACGCCATCGCGCATCGTCGCGGGCTGGTTCTTCTGGAGGAGGACGCCCGCGGCCAGCGCTGGCTGCTCCGGCGCCGCACTGCGAGCCAGGGACGTGACGAGGAGAGCGAGGAGAAACGGGATCGCGCGTGTCACGCGTCCGACGATACACGAAGATCACGACGGACACGAAGGGGCGCAACAGGGCAGGCCCTCGTCGAGCCCTTGTGACCTTCGTGACCTTCGTGCTCTTCGTGTTTCGGTCTTACTTCTTCGCCACGTTGAGCTCGCCCAGCTTCTTCACCATGTCGGGGCCCGAGGTCGCCGGCGCGACAGCCTTGTCGATGTGGAGGATCTTGCCGTCGGGGCCGATGTAGAACGTCCAGCGCCGCGCCATCCCGGCCGGGCTGAGCACGCCGTAGGCGTTCGCCACGTCCTTCGTCGGGTTGGCCAGGATCGGGTAGTCCGCCTCGTGCATCTGGGAGAACTTGGTGTTCTCCTCGAGCGTGTCCACGCTCACCATGTAGTAGTCGACGTTGTACTGGCGGATGAGTG
>Ga0268299_1000408_pt1 | contig 139439 bp, 96 predicted proteins | sample NOBtaG_FD_193484 | JGI IMG/M metagenome (GOLD analysis project Ga0268299, IMG submission 193484) | Activated sludge microbial communities from bioreactor in Nijmegen, Gelderland, Netherland - NOB reactor | ecosystem: Engineered > Bioreactor > Aerobic > Activated sludge | place: Netherlands...
TCTACGGCGACCCCGCGCGGTATCCTGAAGTGGTGGCGATGATCACGCACCATCTGGACCCGGTCCATACGGAAAACTATCACTACCTGCACGACGTGCTCGGCAGCGTGATCGGCCTTGTCGATGAGACGGGTACGCTTCGCGAGCGGTACACATATGACCCCTATGGCCGCGTCTTCATCGAGCATTGGGGCGCTGACCCCGAAACTGGCGGAGCATGGCTGGACAACGCGACTGCGCCGACGTATTCGGGCGCGCCGGCTGGCGGAGTCGCCTACAGCCGATTCTGCAACCCGTTCATGTGGACCGGCCACCGCTACGACGCGGCTGTCGGGCTCTATGCCACGCACTATCGCGCCTACGCGCCAACCATCGGCCGCTGGCTCCAACGCGATCCGATCGAATATGAAGGTGGGTCGATCAATCTATATGAATATGTTCAGTCGTCGCCATTGTATTGGATTGATCCAATGGGTCTTTCTCCTGCAGACCTTCGGAGAAGACTGAAAAAACTCTGTGCGACAAAGATATGCCCCGATCGAGCAAAACGAGTTAAGTTTGGTGAGAATGGCGAGGCATGCCTCTTTTCTGATCCTGAGGCTTATGACCAGTGTGTTAAGAATTGCGAGTCCGAGGCGGACAAAATAGTAGATTGTATCAAATCGGTGATTTCCTCAGCAAATCGCGGACTGGGAGCAATCTGCACAAATATCAACGCTTACTCCGAGTACAAAGCATGCCAATTAGGACTAAACTACTTTCGGGTTGAGGCATTTCGTCCCATCCGCTGCCGCGACGAACAACCGGGCCGTCATGTGGTAACTGGTATCGGTTCGACGGGAGATAATCATTACGACGTGATAGTTGATGCTCTTAATTGGAATGTTTTCTGGCCACCTAATCTCAAGCTCCATATCCTTGATCCGAATGACCAAGGATTACTTGAGGATCAACTGCCTTCTCAGGATCGGGAGCGTCACCGGACAGACGGACCTCGACGGCCGCCAAGGGAGCCCTTTCCGTGGGAAACGAACAAGAACATGTTTCCTCCAAAATGAAGAGGATTCTTTAGTAAGATTATGAGACGTCGAGGCTATTTGTACTCTATCTGCTTCCTCTTCGGCATTCTTGGCGCATGGGGTGCGCATCATCGAATTGTGCGTATCGCCCCCGCTCCACAAATGGCGTGTGTCGGATGGACAGTATATCTCAATTTGCTCTTGGGACTCGATTCAACGAATCCAGACTTCGAGGCCCGAGAGCTTGGCCTGCTGAACGATCCCGAATCAGCCAGATTCTTGCAAGGCACCGCTGCTGAAGTACGCAGCAGGCTCGGAGATCGTCTTTCGAATGTTCATGAGGTTTACCTAGTTCCGTTTCAAGAATCTGGCTTGAAGAAGAGAGGGTTCCCTTTTGCGTCATCGATGCCGTACTCCGTAGTCTATCTAAACCTTCGTGATGGCCAATCGGAGGAGGTTCGTGTTTCCGAAAGAGGAAGTGCCCCGTTTCGACTGGTCGGGTTCCTCGGAAACTCATTGCTTTATGCCGCACTGCTAGTGTGCGTATGCATATACTCGGATAGCAGGACAAAAAAGATCCGAGCAAGGCACTTAGCGATGTCAACAGGGTTTCCAGTTATTGAGGTGGCACCCTGTAATGGCGGAGTCTCTAGTTCGACACCATTAACCGAATGTGATTCGGAGAGGCGCTCTGGGTTGCAGTGAGGAGACGATCGAATACGTCGACGCCGCGACGGGCGCGGTGATCGACGATACGGGGACCAACGCAGCACCGCGTCGTACGCGGCCGTCTATGCCGGGCTGGAGGTCATTCAGGAGTGTTCCTGTGACGGGCCGGTTTCAGTCGATTGCGGCAACGGGCCGCAGTTCGTTCGCGAGTTCGTGCACGGCGACAGGCTTAAGCTCGACATGAAATGGAACCGTGAACCCGTTTTCGAAATAGTCAACAGAAACGGCGACAAATGGTGTATTCCAATCTGTGACAACTGACAGGCCAATGTAAGGCGCGGAGCCCCAGCGCAAGGAGTGAGTTCTCGCCCACAGAGCCGGAGGAGCCGCCGGTCTCGATGCCGTCGGAGTCCTATCACTACCTGCACGACGTGCTGGGCAGCGTAATCGGCCTTGTCGATGACGCGGGCAAGATGGTTGAGCGTTACACCTACGACCCGTACGGCAAGGTGTTCATCGAGAAGTGGGACGCGGCGGCCAACGGCGGTAACGGTGATTGGACTGCATCTGCCGAGCCGGTGTCAGGGCTGCCGGTCTCGTCGGTCGGCAACCCGTTCATGTGGACCGGCCATCGCTACGACGCGGCCGTCGGGCTCCACGCCACGCTCTACCGCACCTACTCGCCGACCCTCGGAAAACCGGCCCGTAAATCGAGCACACTGCGAATCAGGCCATCCTAACGATTGAGTCACGTCTCTCGGGGTCGAAAACGCGGATTCCGGCCAGGAAAAGTTCTACTGGCGTCCCAGTGTCTCCAGTCATTGGGTTCTTTTTTTGTCCGATGGTGCCACATATTTGGCATCTCCCGCCGATGTTTCCCGCATGGGCGGTCTCGTTTCAATTGGAAGGGCTCCGGAACTCCGACGAGCCCCGGACTTCAGTCCGGGCGGTTCCCCACCCCCTCGCTGGTGTTCCCTAACGCCATCCGGTCGCACAAATCTCCGTAGCGCCACCCCTTGTGGGTGGCGAAGCGCCTCGACGCACCAGCTTCCCAAGGCATTCGAGAAAAACCCACTGTCGCGACAGGCCGAGCCTTCGCCTGTCAAGCCGTGTCCGGGACAGTGCCCTCGCCCGGCAGGGGACCGGATTCGCGCTGCGTGCATTCGCCCGGATGAGAATCAAAACGATGTTCCTTGCAATCGCCAGGAAGAGGTTTGGAATCATGCTTCTTGCAATCTCTCGGTAGAGGATTGGAGTAATTCTGCATGCCCTCGCCCGACAGGTCGCACGATGGTAGCCGGTGACTTTGAGTCACTGGAAAGCAATGCCCTCAAATCTCTCACCGTCCGGAGGACGGACGAACGCATTCGCGCCTATCCACCGAATCCGGGTACTTGTAGAGTTTGGGTGGTACGGCCGTCTCGGCCGTTAGTTTTTTTTTCTCCCAACCGTACCAGTACCCGAATCCCATCAAACGCTATGCGGCGCCAAATCGCACGATACCAGCCCGAAGCGCCAGCGAGGGTGTACTTGACCTTGCTCGCGAATGAACCATGACCATCCGGGAATGATGTCACCGGAAACTTGATTGCACCGCACCGCGCGAGTGCTCGGCGGCGCAATGAGAAAGTAAGATAGGGCGGATCGGGACATGCTACTTTGTGAAGCTGCCTCTCCCATGCTCGGCCCAAGGCTGCGAAAACTCTCCTCCACGACTTCGCGTTATTCATGACTAACGATGGTTCATACAATCCAGCCACCCCGCCAAAGGCGCGGACAGTGAGCAAGTGTTGATAAATGAAGGTCAATTTTCGCTTGCCCCTCAAGGAAGCGCCCAATGCACGCGCGATGCAAATTGCACTCCACTCGACCCCTTCATGGCTCCGTCTCCCCATGCCGTGGTTCCCTTGTTTCGACGTTTCGAGTTTTCGACGTTTCCACCATCCGCCCCAACACACGCCCGCCGCGCGAATTGCAATCACCCGCCCAAACTTTTTTCGCCTATTGTCACCTTCGATTTGTACGCGCCTGCGCGGAATCTCAAGTCGGAGGAGAGGGTGATCGAAGCGAAATGTATGGATTGAGACGTTTTGACTTTTCGGCGTTTTGAAGTTTATGGGTCGCCTTATGTCACCTTCGATTCGCCCGCTCGCCGCGCCCGATCAGAACCCACGCCGCAAGGCATGGCCAGAGCGACTCTCGACGCGAAGCGACGCCCAGGATTCGCGGCGCCGTCCATGTACGAATATTTCTTCTGCCACCGCCTGCGCGATGGGTTCCGACGCATGCCCGCCCCCGAACCGCCCTGTGTCATCGCCTTTGCATTCCCCTCGGCCCCCTGCCCCGCCGTTTTTTCCTACAGCCTACAGCCTATCGCCTCGGTCTCAGGCCTTTTTCTCCAAAAACCGCCCCAAAAGCGCATCGCCCCAACACCTGCCCGCCACAGGAGTTGGCATCGACGCACGAGGCCGTGTGTCACCTTATGTCACCTTGCAAATCCCTCCGCCCAAGGCCTCGCCGCGGCCTGCCTTCCTGCTCATGGAGCGAGGCGTACGGCACTACCACGCGTCCCAATTCGCCGCGCCCACTAAGTTGCCCTCGGCCGGCGCGGAGATGCGAGCGCCGGTAAAAAACCACCTCAAGCCGAAGCATCGGGCCGATGACTCAACTCGAAAAAACCGCGAGTCACGGTCCGTGAATCAAGAGCTTTTGACATCAGACAACGCTTGAAATTCATGCTGAGGCTGATTTCACCGGCGAATCTAGTCGAAAAACTGCTCACGGGGTCGGGCAGTCCGCGCACTTCAAGGAGGATGGATCTCGTGAGCAGTTCAGATGATCGCACGTCGAGTTCCGAGTGGCTTCCGGCCACACGCGCAGCGTCGAGAATCGCGCTGGGTGGTGCTGCAGCCTCATGCCTTCTTGGATTGGCCGCAATGGTCGGCTGGCTCCTGGACAATGACCGACTCACGAGCGTCTTAACCTCTCAAGTTCCAATGAACCCCCTGACGGCGATCTGCTTTGTCACGATGGGCGCGTGCCTCGCCGTGATTCAATTCTACGGTAAGGAGCATTGGTGCTTTACTCTCGCACGAGTCGGCGCCATGGGAGTCGCGGGCATCGCGGTGGCAAAGTTGTCCGCCTCATATCTCGGCTGCGAATTCTGGCCCGATCAAGTTCTCTTCACCAGCAAGTTGATCGCCCATTCGACCGGTCCCAATCAAATGGCCCCCAATACCGCCATGGGCTTCCTCATGTCGGGCATCGCGATCTGGGCACTGGGAAGCGATCGACAACTTAGTTCCGTCACCGGTCGCATGCTCGCACTGACGACGATCATGTTCTCCCTCCTTGCCAACATTGGCTACCTGTCGGGAGCTGATGCGTATTACGGACTGGCCGCATTCATCCCGATGGCGCTTCCAACAGCCATGGGCTTTTTTGTCTTGTCGTGCGGCATCTTTGCCGCGTGCTTGACTCGAACAAGCGGGAGCGACGTTTCCAATGACCCAGGCGATTCCCAAACCCTGCAACGAAAGATCATCGTCGGCTTTACCGGAGCGCTCCTCATCCTGTGTACGATCGGTATCGCATCCTATGCCAGCCTCACAAAGCTTCTGTCCGACGCACGATTGAACGATCACACCTACCAGATCATGGTGGCCATCAGCGACTTGGCGACGGACATACGCGACGCCGAGATCGGCGCGGGGCAATACCTGAACTTCGGAGACAGCTCCTACCTCGATCTTTATGAGTGCGCCAGCGCCGAAGTACCGCAATCCGTGGCTAAGGTCAGGTCACTAACGGCAGACAATCCGGCCCAGAGGGACCGGCTTACGGCCCTGGATTTCATCATCTCCGAGAGACTCCACAACTTACAGAAATTTGTGGAACTTCGTGGGTCCGGTCGCGTGGAGTCCTCACACTCGCAGCTTCTCGCAGCCGAGGGCAAGCGCATCATGGGGAACCTTCGCCTCGTCTTATCCGAGATGCGACAGGATGAGGATCGTCTGCTTAAGAAGCGCTCCGAGGAACAAACAAGCAGCGCGGGCGTGGCCATGTGGGTGATTTCAGTCGGCAGCCTCGCATGCTTCCTGCTGGTGGCGATAGCCGGCCTGATGATCCGGCGCGACATGATCGCCCGTGGGCAGGCTGAGCAACTGCTTCACGATAGCGAGCAACGCTATCGATTTCTGGCCGACGTGATGCCCCAGATTATCTGGACTTCCAGTCCCGATGGGCATATGGAATACTTCAACTCTCGATGGCGGGAGTTCACGGGCTGTTCTTTAGATGAGGCCCAGGAGGAATCATGGCGGACGGCCGTTCATTCCGACGATCTGCAGGACCTCCTCAGTCAATGGGATCATGCTCGAAATGCCGGCGACACGTTTCAGGCTGAGTGCCGGCTCCTGCGGCAGTCGGACAATGCCTATCGGTGGTTCCTCTGCCGCGCGGTTCCCCGATGCAATCAGGACGACGAGGTTGTTCAGTGGATTGGAACCCTGACGGATATCCATGATCGCAGGGTGATTGAGGATGATCTACAGTGCGCGAAGTCCGCGGCGGATCGCGCCAGCGAGGCCAAGAGCGAATTTCTTGCCCACGTCAGTCACGAGATTCGCACGCCGCTAAACGGTGTTATAGGTATGCTCGATCTGCTGCTCGGAACCGGACTGAATGAGCAGCAGACCCGATATGCCCAACTGTCCAAGTCGTCCGCGGCCGCGCTGACCGCTTTGATAAATGACATACTCGATTTCTCAAAGATCGAGGCCGGCAAGCTTGAATTGGAGTCGACGGATTTCAATCTTCAACTCACGGTTGAAGGCGCGATGGTGATGCTTGCCCAGAAGGCCGCCCAGAAGAATCTTGAGCTTGCCTGCTACATCGCTCCCGCTGTGCCGGCGCTGGTTCGGGGCGATCCCGATCGATTGCGACAAATCCTTGTGAATCTGGTCAACAACGCGATCAAGTTCACCACCGACGGAACCATTTCGATTCTCGTTACCGCGGAGAACACCGAGGATGACGCCGCCACCGTTCGATTCGCGGTCGTCGATACCGGAATTGGCATACCCTCCGATCGTATGGACCGATTGTTCAAGTCCTTTTCCCAGGTCGACGCGTCAACAACGCGTGTTCATGGCGGAACGGGCCTGGGACTTGCGATTTCGAAGCAACTTGTCGAACTCATGGGCGGCGAGATTGGCGCCCAGAGTGCGTTTGGAAGCGGCTCGACGTTCTGGTTTACCGCAAAGCTCATGGTGCAGCCAAGCGAAGGCAATGAGTTTGCGCCGGTGATTGATCCACGCGGTTTACGCGTCCTTGCCGTAGATGACAACGTCGCGAACCTCGAAGTGTTGCAACAGCAATTGGAGGCATGGGGATTTCAAGCGGCCGCGGCGCCGGACGGAAGGCGGGCCCTGAGTGTCCTCTGCGGCGCTGCTTCAGCCGGCACGCCCTTTAGGGTGGCCATCGTCGATCAGGACATGCCGGGCATGGACGGATTTGAATTGGCACGGCAGATCAAGTCGAACTCAAATGTTCGCGAGACGGTCCTGATGATCCTGGCCACCATCAGGTCGGATCTGGATCCCCAGCAACTCCGTGAAATGGGTTTTGACGGTCAGATGATTAAGCCGGTACGTCAGTCACAGCTCTTCGACGCCATCATGAATGCGCTCTCATCCGCTAAACAACTGACTGAGCGGGTAAGCCGGACGAGTTCAGCGCTCAGACAGGAGCGCCAGACAAAGACACGGTCGAGTCCTCGCTCCGCGAAGATTCTGCTTGCCGAGGACAATGAGATCAATCTCATGGTCGCGACTGAGATACTGGCGAGGGCCGGATATCACTGCGATGCGGTTAGTGACGGTCAAAGTGCTGTCGAAGCCGCTCGATCGGGCCAATACGATTTGATTCTGATGGACTGTCAGATGCCGCTCATGGATGGGTTCGAGGCGTCCCGTCAGATCCGAGAGGTGGAAGCGAAGGCTCAGTCGTCCGGTTCGCCTGTTAAAAGGATTCCAATTGTCGCCTTGACCGCCAACGCCATTAAGGGCGATCGGGAGCGGTGCCTTGATGCCGGTATGGATGAGTACCTGACCAAGCCGCTCGATCCGCAAAAGCTCATCCAGGTTATCAACACGTTGGTCAGCCGATTCAGTCCAAGTGTATTCGACTCCAGCGCCATCCATGATCAGTCGAGTGACCGCGATCCGAAGGAGACCGCAATGAAAAACTCAAACACGATTCGCGAGCGTCCGCCGATCAACATTGACTTTCTCCACAAGCAGTGGGGAAGCGACGGAGGATTTGTTCAGACTCTCCTCGCGCGCTTCAACACGAGGGCGCCGATGGATCTATCAGGAATCGAGGCCGCCGCTTCCAACGGCGATTGGCAGGAAGTCGCTCGGATCGCCCATCGTCTCAAGGGCTCCTCGGGCTACGTCGCCGCGATCGCCATTGGAGTGATTTGTGAGAAGCTGGAGGCGGCCGCAGCCGCCGGCGAGGAGGAATCCATCAAAGGGCTGGCGGAACAACTTCGGCTGGAACTGGATCGCTGCACGGCTTTCATTACGAGTACTGAGGCCGGGCACGTAGCGTGAATTAGGTAGTTGGGGAAGGGAGACCGTAGATGCGGGTACTGATTGTTGATGATGACATTGTTGCACTGGAGGCGCTGCGGCATGCGCTGACCTCTGCCGGCCATGATGTGGATGTGGCCGAAGATGGTTCTGATGCGCTGGCTGCCTTTGTCATCGGCCATCATCATCTTGTCATCTCCGATTGGGTCATGCCCAATATGGACGGACTTGAGTTGTGTCGCCAGATTCGACGGCAGGACATCACCGGATACGTTTATTTCATCCTGCTGACCTCAAAGGGTGGGACACAGAATATCGTAGAGGGGCTTTCCGCGGGTGCGGATGAATTCCTGACCAAGCCCTTCGAGCCCGCGGAACTGAGGGCTCGTGTGCGGGCCGCGGAGCGTGTCCTCTCTCTCGAAACCAGAGACATGGCCATGATCGCCATGGCCCGACTTGCCGAATCACGCGATCCTGAGACCGGCGAGCACCTGGAACGCGTTCGACAGTACTCCCGGGTCCTGGCGCTTCAGCTCTCACTGAGCCCCGAGTTCAATGACATCATCGATTTGGAGTTTATCCACCTTATCTACATGACTAGTCCGCTTCACGATATTGGCAAGGTGGGAATTCCAGACCATGTGCTGCTGAAGCCCGGCAAATTGACCCGGGAAGAATTCGAAATCATGAAGACGCACACAACCATCGGCGCAAGAACGCTGGATTCTGTCCTGCAGTCTTTCCCGGAGGCTCGCTTCCTCAGGATGGCTCGAGACATATCGCTGAATCACCACGAGTGGTTCAATGGCGCCGGATACCCGTACAAGCTCAAGGGTTCTCAGATTCCTCTCAGCGGACGAATTGTTGCGGTCGCGGATGTCTATGACGCGCTGACCTCCAAGAGACTCTACAAGGAGGCATACGATCACGACACAGCCGTGGAGATGATCCTGAGTGAATCCGGAACGCACTTTGACCCCGCACTCATCAAGGCGTTCGTCGCGCAGGAGTCCGAATTCGTGGAGATCAAGCGAAGATGCGCAGAGTCACACGCGAATCTGGTAATGGCCTAGTGCTTCGTCACGATTGAATCTTCGGGTGGTACGGCCGTCTCGGCCGTACAGACGGGCGGGACGCCCGTACCACCAACCCGAAAAATCATTTGAGACAGACCACTAGAACAGGGCTGCTATCTACTCGCACGTCGCCAGTGCTTCCGTTGATCTTCGATCGATCGAGGGCGCTATATGTGTGAAACGTGGAGACGAAGGGGCTTGAACGCCTTTCGGAAACACGCAACCGATCTACCTCCGTCCTGACCGACCGACGCTTTCTTTTCGGGTTCCAGAATCTTGGTCGGGCATCCTCTTGAAGGGTCGATTTGTCCGAATCTGAATCGTCCGCCAGCCGTTTGAGAAGGGCATTCTCACGCTCCGGCTCCTTGAGCCGCTTGACCTGATCGGACTTGAGGCCGCCGTATTCCTTCCGCCTTCGACAAAGCGTCTGCCACGTCGCGCCAAACTTTCGGCATGCATGGTCCACCGTCCGCCTCTGGGCGATCAGCACATCCGGCTCACACAGCTTGTTCCCGATCAAGCGGGACGGCCATCGACATTCTGGATTCGGTCTCGTTGACCCGCGCGCGATGACTCGAGCGGCCCCTCACCGCGAGGGCATGCCATGAACTTAGTTCTCTTGCCGACTCCATCGAACACAAGTATTTTGGGTACTATCGAGTCGCACTTGCGAATTACGCTGGGAGAATCGATGGAATCAGAGAGAATTCTGAGTGATCGGGAGTTGGACGGTTTGCTTAAGGCGATGCTCGTTTTCTCCCGAACCGCGGACCATGTCCTTGAGAATCGGGCGATCGAAGAAGCAGGGGAACGGCTTTCGGGATCCAAGGTCCAGATTCTACGCTTGCTGGGCCAGCGGGGCTTACAAACCTCTGGACAAGTCGCGCGTTTTCTGGGTGTGACCAAGCCGGCCGTCACTCAGATCATCGAGTCTCTTGTAACCGCCCGACTTGTGAGTCGCCGGCAATCGCAGAAAGATCGTCGGGGAATTGAGCTTGCACTGACAACTCGCGGTAAGCGCGTATTCGAAAAAATCCGCCATCAACAGCGTCATGTAGTTCGTAACACAGTCAGGGCCTTGCCGGAGAAGGACACTGAGCGCTGGATATCGACTCTACAGGAGCTTTCGAATGCACTGGCGAGGGCTGATCGCGCATTTCGCGGGTTTTGTCTGCAGTGCGGTGCCCACGATGAAGGCAATTGTGTGCTAACTGGTGGAAACGCGCACTGCGTTTTCCTGGAACATCATCCCGGAAGTTCCAAGCCACGAAGTCGTCGTAGAGCGACCGTACGAAGAGCGAGAAAGTAGCAACTCCGCACTTTTTAACTGGAACGAGTGAGTATCCGCAATGTATCCGCGGATGCGTTGATTCTCGCCGCGGCTCCTCACCACGTCGTTCTACTCGCGCCCAGACTCTCGGCCGCGGTATCAGCCTCCGGCTCGAGGGCGATCACGGTCTTTCGGAACCATGGCGATTACCTCAATCTCAACGAGGAGCTCGGGGCGACACAGCCTCGCCTCCACACAAGTGCTCGCTGGATACGGATTCAACCCCTGCTGTTCATAAAAGCCGTTTCGCACCTTGTTGAACGTGTCATAGTTTCGAAAGTCGGTGAGGTAGCAGGTCGTCCGCACGACATCCACCCAGTCGGCTCCTTCGCTCTCCAGGAGCGATTTGATATTCGAGAACGTACGTGTTGTCTGAGCGGCGAAGTCGCCGGGATGGATCGACTTCCCGCCCTCGTCCACGCTTGCCGTGCCCGAAATGAAGAGCATGACGCAGCCATCCAGCTCTACACGCATGCCCCGAACGAACGAGACTTTCTTCGGGTACTCGTACGCCTCGCTGAGGACCCTCTTGCTGCTGATCTGCGACTTCGGGATTCTTCGCTTCTCCATGCTGTTTCTCCGTCCGGGGCGGCATCCCGCGAGCCCGGTCTGATTCGTACCATCAACGGACATTGGTTGAATTCAACTCCTGACGACGCCACTGTCCGTTCTCCAGAATTGCCAAGGGGAACTCGCGCATTTGCCTTAAGGCATTTTGAACAGATACCACGGAGCGATCCGCCGCTCCGTCAATTGCTTCACACAGGTGCAGCGTGGCGTCCCAGGATAGCGCCGCCTCGATGTCATCGAATTGGAATTGGCCTGGAGACTTCGAGTCAGCGGGGCGGGATTCCTGTAACGAGCGTCGCGGCGACTCAAACCGATGCGTGCAGGGAAATGACGCGAACACGCGTTCACGTCCGCCCCCGGCGTCGTGGATGAACTCGTCGCATACGATTCGATCGCTTCCGAGAAAGACCGGCGAAATCCCGGCCTCACGGATGCCGTTCAGTATCAGGGCGGACGAAGATGCATCACTCCACGTGAGGACCACGGAGGGACGAGATCGGACAACTTCGTCAACGATATCCTGCAGGCAATCCGACGCTGGGTCCCAGTTGAGCTCGAGAACGGTTTGAAAGTCCCTTGCCCGCACCTGACCTGCCCACCAGTTGAGATGCAGCCGCGAATCCGGCTGCGGCGTCCTGATGATGGCAGCGCGGTCGTCGTCGGCCGAATTCATCGCAAGCTCAAGAACCTGCTGCTGGATCTGGGGGTCATTCGCGTTGCACCGGAATACGCAGGGGTTATTGGCCTCTATCGACGCAACCGGCGTGAAGGAAGTGTTCACGAACGGAATTCTTGTGCGCAACAGGACGGCTGAGAGAATGCGGTCCGATGAACCAAGATGGCCGACAATGCCAAGCACAGGTTTGTCGTGGGCAAAGAGCGTGAAGTCATCCTCTGGGGTCCCCCACCCGTATTTCGCGAAACCACCCAACTCCATGACCAGTTCAACGGGCAGGGGCGACTTGTCGCGGTCCGTTGTGTTCACGTGATCGAGAGCGCTACGAACCGCATCGACGTCAATGCGAAAGGAGGCGGCGGTGCGGTTTCTTGATTGTCCCGGCAGTCGGATCGTCCTCGTGAATGAGCCCGCCGCGCCGATTCGGACAATCCCGACACCAGTGCAATCAATACGAGCGGTATCATCGAGGATGCGATCGGACGATTTCGCAGTGATGCCATGATGACCTTGCGGAATCTGTGCCGAGAGACCGTTGTGCTTCGCCGATCCGGCATTTGATGCCATTTTCTCCTTGGGCGACAAAGTGGGCGTGGACAAATGATCCGCCGATTTCATGACGCACCGAAACAGACCTTCGTTGGTTCCCACCCAGGCAAGGCCATCCGCGAATGCCAGGCTCGTGACGCTGCCGGCGGGAATCGGGCCGCGCGCCGCGCGGACCATCCGAGTTTCCCCGGCTTCGACCATCACGATGCGACCGGTCGATGACGCGCGATCGCCGTGAAACAGAACCCAACGGTCGGCAGGCCAATCCACGAGAACCCTCAGTCCATCGTCCGTCCCCACCCAGGCTTCGGTCTCGCCCGGGGCCAGCACGCAATTCACAAAACTCATCGGTTGACCGTCGGCGGCGAGTGACCGGGCCTGCCAGTTTCCGTCTCGATCGCGTCGCCAAATCGCGTCCGGCGTGACGGTCCAGAGGAAGCCTCCGGAGGCACAAACGCCGGTGAGCGCGTCACTGTTAGTAGACGCCGCAAGCGCCGATTCTCGCGCATCGAGCGACGGCCGGACCACTGATCTCCAGCGTGATTCGTCGATGACAAGTTCGCGCAGGCCCGCGCCCCACATGGCCACGAAAAGCGATTCGTCGTCCGCGGCCATTGAGAGGATCGCGGCCTGCGCCGAATCGGCGCGGCGCTGGGCAAGCAGTTCCCATTCATCACCCACCGGGTCAAAGACGCTTAGTCCGGCGTTTGTGGCCGCCCAGACTCGGCCGTTGAGGACCTCCACGGCAAAGACGAAGTTCCCGGCCAGCCCGCTGTTCATCTGATCGAACACGTCGAATCGGCCGCCGGTCAAACGGACGAGGCCGCCGCCCCACGTTCCCATCCAGACGTCCTGCGTATCCTTCGCCACAGCAATGGCGCTGATCGAGGGCCACGGCAGGCGATCGTCGGAAGTCCACGTTGTCCAAGTGTCCTGTTGCCGAAGCGCCGGTCCGCGATCAGTGCCTATCCAGACTTGCTCATCGAACACACGGATGGCACCAATCCGATCGCTTGGGAGCCCGTCCCGCATGGTGAATAATTGCCACGTCAGGAAGTCGACCGTCGGGTCCGATGGAGTAACCTCCGCCAGGCGTACACTTGGACCAGTCTGACCCCACGCCGCCACGGCGGTGGTTACGATGATTATGCCGGATTTGACGAAACCAAAGGTCACGAGACCATCCGTTCGACCAGTCGCATAGAGTTTATCTTGCCTTCAGGTACGCAATCAGGTCGTTTAATTGCCGCCGGGTCCAGTCGCCTGCCATGCCGTGCGCCTCGTACAGGTTGTAACGCGTCCACATCTCCTCGAGCGTCGCCGACGCTCCGTTGTGGAGATAGGGCGCGCTGTCATACAAATTGAGCAAATGCGCGGCATCGTATCGCTTCATGATGGCCCCGCCGTCGTAGAAGTAGGCGACGCCCAGATTCCCGAATTCCTCGACGTCCGACAGGTCGCCGATCTCCACGTCTACTGTTGCGTCAAACCACATGGCCGATCCAACGATGCTCTTCACCTCGGAATGTCCGTAGGGACTTGCGTGACACGTCACGCAGCGGTGCTCGGGATTGATGGGTTCACCGTCGTTGGACACCGTGCGCTCAAAAAGCGCCTTACCGCGGCGCTGACTGGGCGTGAGTCCGTCAGGGCGCCGATGTCGGTTCGACGGCCTTTCGATGTTGGAGATGTACCGAACCAGCGCGTCGAGGTCGGCCGGCGCGAGCGGCGCCATCCGCGTGAAGAACATGGCGAGCCGTTTACCGCAGTGGCGGTGCAGCGTTGGATTGGTCCCCTCCCACTTGAATGGCGCCGTGTCGAACACGCCGCGTAGCGAACGGTTGTCCAGGGGGGCAAGTCCGGCGCCGTCCGGCTCAATGTCAAAAGTCAGACCGTTGGTGTGGCCTTCCGGATGGCAGGTTCGGCATGAGAACTGATCGGCAAGCGTAAACGTCGCGGCGTGAAAGAGTCGCTCGCCGAGTCGCGTTTGGGTCATTTCCTTGGGTCCACCCAGACCGATCGTGCGTTCGACGCAGAGTTGCTCCATATCGATCACGGTGATGGCGTCGTCCAGCGCGCTTGCGACATAAGCGCGGCGGCCGTCGGGCGAATAGATGACGCCGCGCGGATTGCGGCCGACGGGAAGCCGCTTGAGGACGTAGCCGCGGCTGAGGCCGAGGTGGTTTGGAAGTACGTTGCGACGATCGTCATCCGACGCGAGGGTAAGCACGGACAGCAGCGCCGGCAGATCAACAAGGGCGATCTGGTTAGTGCCGCCGCTGGTGACCAGTGCGTATCGGCCGTCGGGACTGACCGCGATGTCCATGGGATCGGCGAATGCCGAGGCGGGTTCGTCGAGCAGAAGCTGATCGGTGCGTCCGTCCGGCCACAGGATGCCCAGGCCGTTGGTGACGCACCAGCCTTGGGAGAGCCGGGTCAGCGGAACGAGGTTTTTGGTGCGCACCAACGTGCAGATCGCAACGTCGTGCCCCGGGACCAACTGAATTCCCTGGAGCATGTTGGCATCGTCCAGAACGGCGCGATAGACCACACGCGACTCAGTTGCCGACACGATGGTCACTTCGGATTTCGGCGGCTCCCGAAAGTGGCCCGGCGACGGACGAATGTTCGTCACCCACACCTTTCGCCCATCCGGCGCAAGAGCCAACGACCACGGTCCAACGCCCGCGGCAAGTCGTTTGGTCTCGGTGAGCTGATCCAAATTCACGACGGAAACCGTGTTCTCGCCGGTGTTGGCCACGTACGCATATTGGCCGGCATGGTCGATCACCACGCCGTGCGGCTCGTGGCCGACGAGGATTTCGGCTGCGACCGCATGCGTTCGGGCATCAATGACGGTTAGCGTGTTTGAAAAGCGGCAGGTGACGTATAGCCGACTTCCGTCGGGGCTGACCGCGACGCCGTGGGGTCTGAGGCCGACGGCGATCTCGGCCCGTGCGGAACCGTCGCGGGAATCCAGCACGATCAGGCTATTGCTATTTTCACATACCACGTAGAGCCGATTGCCATCCGGAGAAACAGCCAGGTTCACGGGTGTTTTGTACCGGCTGTCGGCGGCGGGCCTTCGATATCCGTTCACCAGGACTTCGTCGTGCGACGATCGAGGTATGTGACAGGCGGTGCACGATTGTCGGCTTCCTCGAAGGATTCGAGGCGGGCCCGACGGCTCATCTGGCGAAACGGCGGTTCGATACTCTTCGACGTGCAGACTGCCGGCGTCGTGACACGCCTCGCACTGTACGCCGTCGCGCATGTCAAACGTCGGATTGGTCCAGCGGGGACCGGCATCAGCGCCGGTCGCGTGACAACCGAGGCAGATTCGACTCTTTTCCGGCGGCTCCCAAACGCCGCTGAGCCCGGCGATGTCCTTCGCCTCGGGCTTATGCAGCGCTGACCAGGCGTTGTCGTGTTCGCCTATGTTCTCAAGGGAACATGGTTTGCCGGCATCTGCCGGGCCGTGGCACTCCAGGCAGACGCCTCGGCCGACATAGTAGGGAATTCGGGGGAACTCGGCTGACGAATCGGCAGGCCCGATGGCAAGGGCCAAAAGAAAGACATACGCGCAACGAAGACAGATCATGGAACCTGCCCGACCTTCCCGCGGTCTTGGTATCCTGTTCTCGGCGGCGGGATTTCCCGCGAGTCGCTCGGCCTTTCATCGCCGACCCCGATCCGAACCGGCCGCCTGCGAAGGGCCAGGACATGGCGATTCGGCGGTGACCATTCCCGATCTTCATGACATCCGATGCAACCGCGCGTCTCCTTGGGCATCACCCAGAACCAGTTGCGCATGGCGCTGAGCACTTCGCCACCTTCATCGAGCGTCTCAAGTCGCAGGGGCATACGAGCGGGGACTTCCAGGAAAAAAGAACCATCGCCCGCGATGTCGGCAGTTCCCAATTCTGTGTCTCGTGCATCGCCGGATTGCCGTTCGTCAGATCGTGCGGGACTTAGGGGCGTCGAGGCAGGGCCTTCCCACGCCGAAGGACGAAGGACGCGGACTCGTCTGGCTGGCGGCGCGAGTCCCGTCTTTTCGCGCGGCGAGTCCGACATCTTTACGTCCAGACAATAGATGAATCCCGTTGAAGCGCGATCATCGACGACACTCGATCGAGCCGGTGGCCGGGTTCTGGGAAAAACGGCGATCGGATAGACCTCGTGCCAGTCGGGCGTTTCAACCAAGACTCGGTTTCTGGAGGGCGTCAGCGGGTCGAACAGGAACACGTCGAAGGAAGATGTGCCGACGCCTCGCTTGGAGATGAGGATTCGGCCGTCGGAGAGCGGTGCGGGTGTCGCGCAGCAGCCCGCGGCAGTCGTGAACACCTCGCGTCGAGTAGAGAGGCTCTGGACGCGGTCCACGGCGACGATGGCGGAACGAGTATCTGGGCCCGACCGATTCGTCTCCACGAATAGAACGCGGCCATCGTCGGACTCGCACGGCATGCCCTGCTCCACTGGAGATTCTCCGCCCGTCGCAAACAGGGAAAGGTCGGCGCCGTCAATGTTGGTCGTGAAGAGGTTGGAGACCGGCCGGCTTGATGATCCGTGGTTGGTCGAATTCGCCGGGTCATGCGCGGACGGGAAGATGTGGAACAACAATCTCCCGTCATTTAGAAGCAGGGGATCGGCCGCGCCGTTTGGAGCGAAGGTGATCTGACGCCGGCCAGTGCCGTCCAATCGGCACGTAAAAATCTGACTGATGCCGCGCTCGGTCAGGACACTGTAGCAAATCAACTCGAATGGATCGGCGTTTTCGTTGGTATAGAGTGACGAAAGGTACACCGCCCGCCCACACGAAGCCGGTTCATGCGTAATCTGTCGAAGGTCGCCGCCGTCGACGCCCATCTCCCAGACATTGAGACGATCATCGGGCCCACGTCGCCCGACGAAAAGGATGCGCGTTGCATCGAACGAAAGCGCCGGCCGCCCCGCCGCATCAAAGCCGGACGTGAGGGCGACCAATCGACCGCCGGGTTCATGAGGGGTCGAAATTGCGATACGGCTTCCACCGGGCAAGTCGGGGAATCCGGCATCAAGAACGGCACGGAGACAATCGCCGTTTGAAGCGCGGAATGGAATTTGCGCAAGAATGATCGAGGCTCTCGGCTTTGTTGGCGTGCTGAGATGTTCGCGGGGCGCGTCGGCGGCGGGAACCGTCTGGTCGGCACACGCGAAGAGGATTGCAAGGAAGACTAGCAGCTGCCAAGTCCCGCGTTGCCGATGACCATCGCCGCCGAAGGGCGCCGGGGCCTCCTCGTAACTGAAGATGGAACCGCGCACGCCGGGGAATTCCTCCTTCCAAGATCATGTCATTTTGAAAACAGGGACGCATACCGCGAATCGAGCCGGGCGGCGATGCGGTACTGTTCGATCGCCTTGACCTCTTCCCCTCGACTGGCGAAGAGGCGACCAAGATTGAAGTAGGCATTGGCGTTCTTCGATTCGATTCCGATCGCCCGCTCGAATTCCTGGAGCGCCCGGTCTGTGTTCCCCGCCTGGAACAGCACCATTCCCAGATTATTGTGCAGGTCGGAATCCGGAGGCATCTTCTTGATCGCGGCCTCGAAGGTTGTGATGGCCTCCTGAAGCTGCCCGGTCTGAGCGAGCAGAGTTCCGAGGTTGTATTGTGCATGCCCCAATTTCGGGTCAATGCGCAGAGCGCGACGAAGGCACTCAATCGCCTCGTCGAGTTTCCCTTTTTCGGCGAGAACGCTTCCGAGCTCCGCTTCAGCGCTTGCGAGAGCGGGATCGTGCCGGATCGCGTCGCGCAATTCGCGGTCGGCAGCCTCGAACTGGCCCTGCCGAACCAGAAGCGCGCCCAGTGACTGATGCGCCAGGGCGACCACATGCGGGGCCGCCGGCGCCTGCGGATTCCAGGTGGTGATCGTACGCAGCTCGGCCGCTGCCTGGGCGTGCCGCCCCTGATCAATCAGGATCTGGCCGAGATTGAGTCTGCTGATGCCGTCATCCGGGTGATCGTGAATGAGTTTCCGGGCGTACGCCTCCGCGGTGTCGAGGCGCTTGAGGCGAAGCGATACGTCCACGAGGCTGCGCTGGACTCGTTCGTTGGCCATCAGTCCCCACTGATCAGCAGTGTGAAGGTGCGTCAGCGCTCTTTCTGCAAGCGACGAGTCCGCCTCGGCAGCCCCAGCCTTATCGAGGGACAGCGCCTGCCTCAGCCCGAAATATTCATGATACCTCACGAATGCACAGTGACAGACGAACAGCATAAGCATCGCGGCAAAAGCCGCGTAGGCTTTGCCGATTCGCGTCAGGCGCGAATTTCGGCGAAGGACGATCGAAGATAAGAGGACGGTGGGTTGATAGCGGAGGCGAAGTGTCGTGACGGTCAAGACGGCGACAATCGCGCCCAGGGCCAGTGAAAGCAGGAAGGGGATGCGACTGTATAGCCCTCGAAACGATAACGCAACGGCGAGAAACACGACCGCCATCAGCGCTTCTTCCCGGAGAGAAAAGTCGTAGGGCAATCCTCCGAATCGGCCGGCGCCGCGAAGTGTCTTCAGGACCGGCGGAGCGGTGAACCGGTAATGAAGGGCGTCCTGAGGGCAGGCGCTGACACAGTCCATGCACTTGAGGCATGCGGAGTTGATCACGGCGCCGTGTTCTTTGAGCTCCTCGTGAACGCGAATCCCACTCGTACAGGTGGATGTGCACGTGCCGCACTGCCTGCATTTTTCGTTGGCCCGAAGCCGACCCGGCGAAAACCGATCGGCGAGGGCGAAGATAGCCCCGTAAGGACATACGTAGGTGCAGAATGTCCGCGACCCAAGCAGATAGACCATAAGAAAGCCGCACACGAGAAATGTCAGGACGATGATCGGGGCCGAGGGCAGATTGCGCCAGAAGTTAGACGTGACGAAGGATGCCCAACCCTCGGAGTCCGTCCTGAAGTGGAACTCCGGAAACGCCTTGGCCTGCCACGCGCGCAGAATCTGCGGCCAGATGAACATGTAAAACGCCGTCGCCAGCGGGACGAGAAGAAGCAGACGCGACCGAATCGGCTTGCGCCGGATCCCCAGCTTTCTGAGCACCCAGGCACAGAGCTCCTGGAGCACCATGATGTGACAGGCCCAGGAGCAGAAGAATCGGCCGAAGACGAGGGTACCGAGGACCAGCAGTGACATGAACAGGAAACCGGCCGTGATGATTCCAAGTTCCAGGGTATACATGACCTCATTCAGTTCAAGAGGCGCGAGAGAGCGACCGGTCACTTTCCAGTGGAGAATGTGAATCGCAAAAAGGAGATAGACCATCGACAGCGAAAAGGCCCGCCATCGGCCGATAGGCCGCGTCGGCCGGCTCGTCGCAACCTGCTGAGTTGCGGCGTCGTTGCTTTTATGGCCACGTGGTGACTTCTTGCTTCGTCCCATTCCGCAGACATCCTTCCGCGTATCAACCAAGACGGGGCGACTTATCCATCCTCGGCCGCCATGGGCACGCCTTGCTGCGCTCGTTGGATTTCTGACTTCCCCTGCGCGCCGATTCGTCACCGATGCATTTCGCCCCGGACGCGGGCTCGTCATTGTTAATCAACTTAACAATATCGTCAGATCCAATCAATAGGATCTGACTGATCGCGCCTTGTTTTCAGCATCTTTGTGTGCCGGCGTGGAATCAGCGGCATGATTTCCGGCCCTGATGAAAAAAATGCCGGGGGCTTCAGAATTCGAATTCCGCCCGCTTAAGTGTTGACTCCGCATCGACCGAATGATTATAGTTAAGGAACTTAACAACATTGCGGATGGAAGTTGAGTCGCCATTCGGTGTTTTCGGGCCGAGCGTTTCGGAACGGTGTGGTCGAGTGAAGAACCGCAGAGAGTTGCCGTGGTCGGAAACCCGCAATGACCCGTGGGGAAATCGGCACCGGTCAGTTCGGAAACAGGGCCGATGCGAATCGAGAGTGTAAGGAGTACCCGATGAGCCGGAAAGTGGGCCCGACAATCGTGCTGGTTCCGTTGCTTGTTCTTGTCACCACGAGCAGCTCTCATGCACAGCAATTCTGGACCGTGCAGAAGGGCTCCACCAAAATCGAACTCAAGAAGCAGAGCAACAATACGGACGGTCTCAACGTGACCAGCAGAGATTCGTCTCCTGGGGCAGGCGGCGCATTAGAAATCGTACTTGGAATCAGTCCCGACTCAACGCTCACTGTAGCCATCGACGCATCGGCGGGCCCGTCCTTCCTGGGAGGAGCGATTGTTCACTCCGGCGGTCTGACGGTGAAAACGGCCGGCGACAGCTTCCAGATTGCGCGTGTTGCAATGGGTCCGACACTTGGGCCCTCGTTCGAGTCGCAATGGAGCCTCCATGCGGGCGACGGCGTTGGCAGCTTGATCATGGAGCGGTACAAGGTGGGGTTCGATCCCGCGACCGACATGCTGACCTTTTACAGTCCAGAGGTGTTCTTATCTGAAGCCATGGCGGAAGTGTTGGGACAACCCGAATTGGCGCACACCTCTATCGGCGAACTGACATTGTCCGCTCAACTCATCTGGATCGGCGGGGACCCCGCCGATGCGCTTGTCTCGGCCGGCCCTGCCCTGCCGCGTGCCGTTGAAGGACCAGACATGAAGTTTTGCCAACTCTATCAGCTCGCTCAATACGGGCGTCTGGGGGACATTGTGGGGCTGGCGGTGGCGACCACTTCTTGGAATGTCGGAACACGGGATCTCATGTGGTTCCCCTCACCGGAAGTTCAGCATCCGTTTATCGTCATGAATCTTTATCGCCTCAAGGGCGATCGGTTCGAGCAGATCGGCCAATCGTCCATCAAGCATGGCTTCTACGCGCTCGGGAGCACGCAGTGCGGGACGCCTTGCACCTTTGAGCCTGGGCATAGCGCGGGCCGTTGGCTCGGCGTTGGATGCACAGACACTTACAGTTCCGGGCTGAACGCATCGCAGAGCGGATTGTCCCCTCGGAGCGAATTGAACCCTTGGACGGGAAGCTGGACCTACGGCGGTTCCCATCTTTCGCAGGGCAATCATTCCCACAATGCCATTCAGCACCGACTCCAGGTACACGATGCAGATCTGAACCCCGCTGAGAATCCGGGCGCGACCTACTACTGTGAGGGGTACTACGCGATTCTTGACGACGTCAACGTGATGAACAGCGCCGCATGGAAGCCCGTGACCGTTTCGGGAAGCCCTGGTGGAACGTGGACATTTGGAATGAGCCCGGCGGGGACGATGCCGACAAGCGGCTTCGCCATCGACGCCTGGTCGGGCGCCACGAAATCAACGATTGCTCAGGATGTGCCGGTGATCGAGTTTGTCTCTCCCGACGGACGATGCGTGCTTGCCGCGAAGGCGACGGATCGGGGCGGTGGCGTGTGGCGTTACGAGTACGCGCTTTTGAACATCGACATGCACCGCAAGGTCAATTCATTCAGCATTCCGGTCCGGCCGTGGCACGCGGTCTCCAACATCGGCTTTCACGCGGTTGAGTCACACGACGAGCCGTTCTCGAACGACCCATGGCCGATCTCCGACCTTGATGACATGATCGTTTGGAGCACGGCAAATAACCCGGTTCGGTGGGGAACGCTCTACAACTTCTGGTTTGACGCCGGCGCACCACCAGTGTCGGATGCGACGGTCAAGCTCGGACTGTATGGGCCGGGCACGCCTACTTCGATTACCGGTACCACCATCGGACCGGACACGGCCCTCAACGGCGACGCCGTTCGCGGCGGCTTGCTCTGGGACAAGTGGTGGGCGGTCAATGGATCACCGACCCCGACGGGAAATCACCCGCTATATCCGCCGGCTGGTCAGCAGAGCGGTAGCTCGACCTATCGGTGCAAAGAGTGCCACGGATGGGACTACAAGGGAGCGGCTGGGGCCTACGGCAGCGGCTCACATTACACGGGAATCCCAGGCGTGTACGGGACTGCCATGGAGACGGTCGAGATGTTCCAGTTGATCAAGACCGATTTTTCCGCGAACGGACATGCCTTCGGCGACTACGGCCTGAGCGACCAGGACATTGTCGATCTACTCCAGTTCATGCAGGACCAGGTAATCGACACCGACCGGTACATCGACGCCGGTGCGCAGTTCATCGGCGACCCCGTTCAGGGGCAGATCAATTACGAGACCGGCGGGTGGACCTCGTGCACCGCCTGCCACGGAAACGACGGTACGGATATCAACTTCGGTTCGGCGGAGCAGCCGCAGTGGGTGGGATCGGTCGCGGTGAAGAACCCATGGGAATTGCTGCACAAGACCCGCTTTGGTCAGCCCGGTATTCCCATGCCGAGCTGGCTCGAATGGGGCGGCGACGATCAGGGCGCCGTGGACCTCGGCCGGTATTGCCAGTTGGCTTTCCCGGTGGACTGCATCACCACAGAACACTGCGTGTCCGGCGGACCGTGCAACATGTGCCAGGCCGGCCGATGCGTTCCGAGCATCGCGGATGGAGACCTGTTGACGGACGGCAACACCGATGGCGCTGACATTCAGGTGTTCGTGGAAGCCGTCATGGCCGGCTCGACCGATCCTGATGACCTCAACCACGGCGACTTCAGCGGCAACGGCGTTATGGACGAAATGGACATGCCCTGCATGGTGAACACCTTGCTCGGCCTCTAATCGCACGGCGTTCGTAGGGCGGAATCGTCTAGGATTTTCCGCCGGTCATTGGCAAGCCGCCGATCTGAACGATGAACGACCATCGGCACAGGGCCGCAAGCGGACGCTCCGCACGATTTCGGCCCAATTCTGTTTGTCGAGTTCGCGTGAATTATGACAGGATTCCGGAGTCGACCGGCGGACTCTTCGGCTATGGGCAAGGGAGTGACAACATGCGTCACGCACATCACCACCGGTACAGGGTTCGTGGTCTTTGCGAATCCTGGGAGAAACAGGGCCGGCTTTGCAAGTGGTTCTGGGTCAATAGCCTGATCAGCGGCGCGCTTGCGGCCGTGTGGCTTGTCCTTCGCTCCGCCGCCAAGCCAAGCAGACTCACTTATCCTTGCCAACAGGCGGCGATGGGAACGATGCTTGCCGCATTCGGGGCCCCTCTGGCCGGCTCGGTGCTCGTCCTGCGCAACGCCCTCATCGCTTCTCGCGGACGACCCGTTACACGCGCGGTTGTCATGGCGGGACTGGCGGTTGTCGTGAGCACCGGCGCGTGGGGCCTTTTTTCCAGCTCCGCCCCGGCTGTGAATGTGCTGACCGGGCTTGAGCCTCGCGCGGACTATCGAGCCGATCTTTTCGTCATCGACGACGCTGCGGGGCCCGATGGACAACACTATGGAGGTCTGGACGACCTCATTGCGTGGATGGGCGTCAATGGACTCAAGTTCTACCAGTCGTCCAACTCCGCCGGCTTTGAATCGGGTCCGTCCGGGATCATCGCCGCCGGCGACGTCGTCGTCATCAAGATTAACTATCAATGGGACCAGCGCGGTGGGACGAATGTGGACCTGCTGCGCGGATTGATCCGGCGGATCCTCGACCATCCTGACGGATTCGAAGGCGAGGTCGTTGTCTGTGAGAATGCGCAATTCGTTTCGGTCGACGGTTTCGACCGTCTCAACAATAACGCGGAGGATTATCAGCGCTCACCTCACGACGTCGTGATCGAATTCCAAGGCGAAGGCGGCGTCGTTTCCCACTACGATTGGACCGCAGTCCGGATTCGTGCGGTCGCCGAATACTCCGCCGGGGACATGAACGACGGATATGTCGTGTACCCGTTCAATTCCGCCATCCAGGGATGCGTTTCGTACCCGAAGTTCCGGACCGCCTATGGAACTCAAATCAGTCTCAAATACGGCATTTGGGATCCCGCGGGAGCCGCGTATGACCGTAACAGTCTGAAGTTCATCAACGTGCCCGTGCTCAAGTCGCATCATTCGACGTATGGCGTGACTGCCTGCGTGAAGGACTACATGGGTGTTGTCACCGGCACGCTGAGCACCAATTCGCACGGCGCGATTCGATACGGCTTGCTGGGGGCGCTACTCGGCGAGATTCGACTGGCCGATCTGAACATCCTCGACTGCATCTGGATCAATGCGAATCCGCTGACCGGTCCGTCAACGCCGTACTCCGGCGCCACGCGCGTGGACAAACTTGTCGCCGCCACCGACCCGGTCGCTGCCGATATCTGGGCAGCCAAGAACATCCTCATCCCCGCGTTCGTTGCCAACGGATATTCGCCACCGTGGCCCTCTCCCAGCGCAGACCCGGATAATCCGGCCGGCGCATTTCGGGTCTATCTTGATAACTCCATGAATCAACTGCTCGCGGCGGGCTCCAACGTCACCAACGACCTTGCACGTGTTTCAGCGCACCGTTGGAATGGCGATCTTGGCGTAACGGGTGACATTAACGGCGACGGTTTCGTGGACGGCTTGGATATCCAGCCGTTCCTAAACGCACTGCTGGGCGCGGAGTCCAAGCCGTTACCGATACTTCGGTCCGACATGGACTTTGACAGGGATGTCGACGGAGAAGATCTTTTTGCACTGATCGAATCCCTTTTGTCATCCTCGGTATCGCCGCAGAATCTTTCATGCGGCTCTACTTAACGTGCAAAACGCCTGGTAGACGCTCGCCGGCGCCAACTCACGGGCCGCAACCCATTTGAATACATGGCGGACGCATTGGATTTGCGAGTTTGTGTATTTGCGAGACCATGCGATAAGCGGCGGGATCGCACCCGGATTCCCGCGAATCATCTCGTCGCGAAGCGTTGGTAGGCTATTGGGCCCGAATTCAATCGTAAGCGTTTGGCCGAAGTAAGTCCGCAGAAGTCGCAGCCCGCTTTTGACCGCACCGGCCCGGGTTCTGTGGTAATACCGGTTTGCCCGTCTCCAGATATTCCCGATTTATCTCTGTTACCGTCAGCCCTTGTGAAGCGCGACTCGGATGACCCGGGCAGGCTTCGGGTAGTCTTCGCTCGTTCGCCTCCCACGCTGCAATGACACGGTGGTATTGCTCACGACTCTCGGCGGAACCGTACTCACCAAGCCAATAGTCGCGGCGTCGGCGCGTAACGGAATCCGTGAGCGTAACCAGCGCCTGCGAGTAGCGTTTGCGTCGGCGATAGGTAGGGGTCTTCGTTCGAAACTTGGTTTGCTCCGGCATAGTGCGACCTTCCGAATACGCTAGCGCGGTGTAAAACCGCGCGATTTAGCGCTTCAGGCCGCACTATTGAACGCCGGCAGGTCTCTCGAACTATCGACGGCGGAAATATTTACAAAACGTGGAGACGAAGGGGTTCGAACCCTCGACCTTCGCATTGCGAACGCGACGCTCTCCCAACTGAGCTACGTCCCCGATTATCCAATTTATTCTAGCCCGACATGATCGGATTGCAATCGCAGCCCCGTCCTGTGCTACTTGCCCGGGACCCTGCGGCCAAGCTCGCGCACTTTTCGGCCCGCGGCCTCGCTTGAGTGGGCTGCCTCCTCCGCCTTCAGTCGCGTAAACTCTCTCTTGCCCCCGGCACATTCTCTGACCCACCGGTCGGCGAATTCACCCGACTGAATCTCCGACAACACCCGCCGCATTTCCGTTCGCACGCGATCATCAATGATGCGGGGCCCGGTGGTCAGTCCGCCGAATGCCGCCGTACCGGAGATGCGCTTTCGCATGGCGGCGATGCCCTCTGCATATTGCAGATCGACGACTTGCTTCACTTCGTGAATGCACTCGTAGTAGGCCAGTTCCGGCGGATAGCCCGCCTCGACGAGGATGTCGTACGCGGCCTTCATCAGCTCGATCACGCCGCCGCACAGAACCGTCTGCTCGCCGAACAGGTCTGTCTCGCACTCTGCCGCGAAGCTGGTCTCAATCATCCCGCCCTTGCCCCCGCCGATCGCCGCACCCCAAGCCAGTGCCGTTTTCATGGCATGACCCGTCGCGTCCTGATGTACGCCGACCAGGCACGCCAGCCCACCGCCCATCTCAAAGCTGGACCGCACCAGCGTCCCCGGTCCTTTGGGAGCGACCAGCACGACGTCAACATTTTTCGGTGGCGAGATCAGTTCGAATCGGATGGCAAACCCGTGAATGAAGCCGAGCGTCTGTCCGGGTCGAAGGTGTTCGGCAATCTGCGACGAGTAGATTTCGCCCATCGCCTCATCCGGGAGGGCGAAGATCAGAAAGTCCGCGCGACGCGCGGCCTCGCCAATGACCACCGGAGTAAACCCATCTTCAATCGCCCGAGCGTGATTCGGTCCTCCGGGTCGTTGAGCGACCATGACGCTGCATTTGGAGTCTCGGAGATTCAGGGCGTGGGCGCGGCCCTGATTGCCGTACCCAAGTACCGCAACCGACCGGCTTTGAAGGGCGGATAATTCGGCATCATCTTCATAGTAAACGTGGAGCGCCATTACCTCGCCTCTCTGATCATGAACAAGCATCTTGTCGCATGCATGAAATTGCAGAATTCCAGGGGGCAGGACATCATACATCCCATGCGAAACAGCGGCTTGTTAATGAATGTCCAAGTTGATCGCGTCGGTGATTGTCCCGGTCTTGCAGGGTTGTGATCGGGCGGCTACAAGTGCCGACAAGATATGGGGTTCTGTGCCGGCGGCCTGATCAGCAATTCATGCGTGTCAGGCCAGCCGATACTGGAAACCCGGATGAAAAGGATGCATCCGCTCCCAGAGGAGGTCCGTCCATGTCGGTGTTAGGCGTTCTCATGTTCGTACCCTTGCTCCTCGGACAATTGGAGCCGGCTCAGCCTGAAGTGCCGCCCGCGGCAAAAGCGTCCCGCCCGACGCAGAACAATCGTCGCGAGGTCGGGGAGTGGCTGGTCCACCTTGCCCGGCACAACGGTCACTTAATCGGACGCAGCGATCCGCGCAGGGCCTCTCTGCACGTCATCGCCTTGTTGGAAGCGGCGGCGGAATGTGCACCGGAAACGGCCGAGGCCTACTACTGGCTATACGACCTTTATCAGCGCATGGGAAAGTCCGAAGCGGCGATGAAATCGCTGGCCCGCTATGTAGTACTTGAGCCATCCGATGACGGCGCGCGGCTTAAGCTATTGGAGTTCACACTCGCCGATCGCCAGACCGCAGAGTCCCGCGTGGAATTCGTCAAGCAGGAGCTTGAGCGATCCGGCCTGACGCGCATTTACGAAAGCCAGCTCCGCGGCTGGCTGGCCAAGTACCACCGCGAACGCGACGAGAACGAGGAAGCCGGCAAACAGGTTGAGCACGCCCTGCGGCTGAATCCAATGAATGTCGCCGCTCGTCAGCTCGCCTATGAAATGTATGGCGAGACGCAGGCCGAGCTTCAGCGCGTCGAGCTGGCATTGCAGATGATTGCCATCAATCCCAGCCAGGTGAATCTCGTCTGGGACTTGGCCGAGTTTCTCGATCGGCTCTCGCTGCACAAGCAGGCCCAGGAGTGGTATTGCCGGGCGATCGACATGCACAAGCGAGCCGAAGCGGGCCCGATTCCGGCCGACCTCTGGCAGAAGCTCGCGATCTCCTACCTGTCTTCCGGCGATGCGGCTAAGGCCAAGGAAGCCGCCGAGGCTGCGCTGAAGGAGGATGATTCGCTCCAGTCCGCCAGGCTCCTCCACGCCGGGGCCTGCAGAAAGCTCGGCGAAGAATCAGTCGCCGCGGCGGACACGGAAAGCGTCCGGAAGGCTTATGAAAACCTCGCCCAAAAAGTTATCGAAAAGTCTCTCGCGGACGATGCGATCCCGGTCGCCTGGTACTACTGCTATCACGAACCCAACAAGGAACAGGCCATCAAGCTCGCCGAGATCGCCATGAAGACTCGCTCTCCCAGCCCCCTGGCGAAGCTTGCATATGGCTATGCACTCAGCGCCAACGGCCGCACCGACGAGGCGATCAAAGTGCTAAGACCGCTCGCGGCCGACGACCAGCTCGCCGCCGTCGAACTGGCCCGCTGTCTGTTTCAGCGGAGCGAAAAATCCGAGGCCATCACCCTGTTACACAAGGCGTCGAGCATTCAGTACTCCGGTCTCGCCTACGACCAGATTAAGGAGTTGCTCGAAAAGCACGGCGAGAAGCCGGGCACGCCGCCCATGCACGATAAGATCTGCGCGACGCTGGATAAGTTTCAGCGCGATGTCTTCGACTACTATCGCCGGACCTCGGACTTCCTCAAGTTCACCGTCAGATTTATGGATGACCCCATTGCCCCGACCGGCCCGGTCAATGTGGCCGTTCGTCTGGAAAACGTCGGCCCGTTCATCATCACTTTCGGCGATGGTTTCATGGCCAGGCCGCTGGTCGCGTTGAGCGCCAAGGTCTCCGGGGCAAAAACCGTCGAGTACCGGGATTACCTCCAGGTCTTGTTAAGCGCTCGGCCGGTGTTGGTGCCCGGCGACGCGATGGAAAAGATCGTCGCCGTCGACGTGGGACCCATGCGCGAGCAGTTCATCGCGAGCATCACGACGGATACGACGATTGAAATCACGGCGATGTTTGATCCAGTCTACCACGAGGGTAAACTCGCTCCGGGCCTCGGCACAGTTACATTCGGACCGATCGCCGCTTTCAGAAAAGCGGTGGACGGCTCAAGTGCTGCGATTGCTTCGCTGGCGGACTCGGCGGCCGGTCCCGATCCGATCGCCCGAACGAGAGCGGCCGAACTGGCGGGTGCGATCCTTGCGTCGCACGCATCGGGCAACGACGACGATTCGAATAGTGAGGATGAATCAAAGCTTCGATCCATCCTGGCGCGGCTCGCGACGGATTCCGACTGGACGATTCGCGCCCATACGCTGGTCGCGGCCGGATGGTCGAAATTGGATGCGATCCTGACGCAGGCGGCCTCTGCAACCGTGCGCGATGGCGAGCCGGCCGTTCGCGTACTGGCGGTCCAGCTCTTCGCCGTTCAGCAGGGTGACGCGTTTCGCAAGGTACTAGAGCACGTCAGTCGGTCCGACGCGAGCCAGAGCGTCCGCACAATGGCCACGAGCTATCTGATCGATGGCGGCCGGACCCAGGCGAATTCGGAAATGATTGAGCCGTAATCGAAGCGAGTGCGCCTCAAGCCTTCTTTCGCTTCTTGTTGAGCCACAGTCGCATCACCGCCAGCGGTCGCGTGTTCAGGACATCGGCCGCCTTCAGCCATGCACGCCGCGCCGTCAAGATGCCGTACTGCATCTGGGCCAGTTGAGCCGGGGCGTGCGAATCCGTGTCAATCGAGATCATCACGCCGGCGTCCCGCGCCATGCGAACGTGCCGATCGCACAAGTCCAGCCGCTGCCACGATGAGTTCAGTTCCAGCACCGTCTGTGTCGCGGCAGCCTGCTTGATGATCGCCGCCATGTCCAGATCCATCGGCGCCCGGCGATTCAGCAACCTGCCCGTGGGATGGCCGAGGATCGTCACGAATGGGTTCTCCATGGCCGTCATTACGCGCTGAGTAATCTTTCCCTTTTCCTGACGCAGCGCGGAGTGGACGCTGGCCACGACAATGTCGCATGCCGCCAGAATGGTGTCCGGGTAATCGAGCTTGCCGTCCGCGAGAATGTCGCACTCACAGCCGATGAGCACGGCGATCGTCTTGTGGGCCTCGTTGAGCTTGCGAAGTTTTTCGATCTGTCGCCACATCCGATCGATGGAAAGACCGTTGGCCTGCGCGCTGGACCGCGAATGGTCGGTAATGGCGATGTACTCGTAGCCTCTGTCGCTGGCGGATTGCGCCATCACTTCCGCGGACACCGTGCCGTCGCTGGCGCTGGTGTGCATGTGCAGATCGCCGCGAATATCCTCGAGCTTGATGAGTTCGTCGAACGCTTCTGTTGACGCGTCGATTTCTCCGCGATCCTCGCGGCACTCCGGTGGAATATTCGGCAGTCCGAGTTTCTTGTAGATGCCTGCCTCATCCACGCCGGCGATCTGCTTGTCGCCGTCGAACAAGCCCCACTCGTTGAGCGTCCACTTTTTCTTCACGGCGATGCCGCGGACCCGGACGTTGTGCTCCTTGCTCCCCGTGAAGTATTGCAGCGCGGCGCCGAACGAAGTGGTCGGTACGACCCGACAGTCGGCCTGGATCGGCGCGCCGTCGCGACGTTCGACAATGACGGAGCCCTTCGTGTCGCCGCCGGCCAGCACTCTCTTGACCTGCGGAAGAGTCGTGAACGCCTTTATCACGTCGGGCCCGTCATCGGACTCGCACAACAAATCCAGATCGCCGATTGTCTCGCAGCCCCGCCGAACGCTTCCGGACACCTCGACGCGCCGGACCGACTTGACCCGCCGCATCGCTTCGGCCAGCTCGTTCGCCAGCGGCATTGCCAGGCCCAGCGGCGTACGTTCATCCGCCTTTTCAATGAAGCTCATCCCCTCGGCAATCTGCTTGACGCTTTTCTCCCCCATCCCCTTGAGCGCCGCAAATCGACCGTCAGCGATGACCGCCTTCAGATCGTCCACACTTTCGACTTTCAGCTCCTTCCAAACCAGCGCGATCTTCTTCGGCCCCATGCCGGGGATCTTGAGCAACTCCGGCAGGCCCCTGGGAACGGATGACCGTAGTTCGTCGAGTAGGGCGATCTTCCCTTCCGTCAGGTATTGCGAAATCTTCTCCGCGGTCGCCTTGCCGACGCCCTGAAGTTTGGCGACTTCGCCACGCGCGGCGATCTCGCTGATGTCCTCGTTCAGATTCTTGATGGTCCGCGCAACGCGGCGATAAGAATTGACGCGAAAAGCGTCCTCACCCTTTATTTCGAGCAGGTCGGCAATCTCTTCGAAAACGGATTCCAAGCTCTCGTTGCCCATGACTTCGAGTCTAATCCGGCGATCACCTGCGCGAAAGACCCCTCGCAACCGCGCATGCGAAACGACCGGATCGGGTTACTTGGGATCATGCGCTCCGGTGCGCCAATAGTCGCCGGGTGTGTGAATCAAGTCGCGATCGTCGATATGTCGCAGCCCGGCGGCACTGATGTACGCCACCTTCGCATCCAGTGTCCGCTTGAGGCCTTTGCTTTCCGCCGACCACGGGTATAACGAAAATTGCAGGGCGGAGGCGACGGCGATTGAGATTGCGAGAATCAGACCGCGCCGTCGAGTGCATCGACTTGCGAGGAAATGGGCGATGAGCCAATACACGGCTGGAATGAGCAGGAGCGTATGCCCGGCCTCCGTCATGTGAATCAGGACGAGAAACGCGACAAGCGGCGTCACCCAGAGCAATAGGAATACGCTCTGTCTTGCGAGTGGATCGTCCGTTGAACCAGACCGATTCCCATGCCGAATCAGGCAGCCGCCCATGCAAATGAAAAGCGGCAGGCCCACCTGCCAGGCGGCGATCGCTACCAGCTTTGCAGTATTCCTGAGCAGGCCGTCAACGATGCCCAACCGAAGAACGCTCGTATTGAGGATAACGTCGACTGTATGTCCGACCTGTGGCACATCGCCGGTCGAGGGCGCCCTGCCATAAAGCCACGATTGGACACCAAAAACCCAGGCCGTCCCGAGCCCAAGGATCAGCAAACAAAAAACGCGATCGGCCCTCTTAAACCGCCAGGCAGTGACGAGCACCATCAGTCCCAGCCACAACAGCAGGTCGGGTCGCAGTTGCATGGAGACGGCCAGGCCGGCGGTCGCCCACCGCAGGTGCCCTGCCGATTTATCGACGACGGCTCGGCGACAATTTAAGACTACGAATAGCCCGGCCGCGCATGCCGCCGAGTAGTTCAGTGCTGTCGTCCCCATGAACCAGTTCAGCGGGCAAACCCCCATCGCCAGGGCAATCCACCATCCGATCGTGTCATCTACTTCCCGCCGTAGCGCCAGATAAAGGAGCCACGGGGCGAGTACCGAACAAACCACCGACCACGCCTGATACGCTGCGTAGGGCGGCGCACCGCACCGAGTCAGCAGGGTCCCCATGGCCACCCATAACGGATAGCCCGGTTGATGAACAGGATAAGCCGCCGGGAATCCGATCGCCGATGTGAATTCCACCTCATCCCCATGGACCGGCGTCGGATGATCCAAAAGCGCCACCCGAGAGACGAGCAGCACCACGAGCAAAGCTGCCGTGCGCAGAGGACGGCAGGAGTCGGCGCGGCGGCAGGCTGATTCGGTGGTTTCGTTCACGCTCGCGTAATGCTAGGTCTCGACGCAGCCATATGCAAAACGTAGAGTACGCTTCCGGATTCGTAACCTTGAGTTGAACCTCGACCCGGAGCCCTCCTCATGTCCGAAGGTCCCATCAAGCGCATCGGCATCCTCACGGGCGGCGGCGATTGCCCCGGCATCAACGCCGTCATCCGCGCTGTTACCAAGACGGCCATCTTTGACCACCAGTGGGAGTGCTTCGGAATTGAAGACGGTTTCCTGGGCCTCATCGAAAACCGCATCCGACCTCTGCACGCCGAAAGCGTCAGCAACATCCTCACACTGGGAGGCACGATCCTCGGCACTTCAAACAAGGCGGACCCCGCGCGATTCGCGGTGGGCACCGACGCCGCAGGCAAGTTGATCTTCAAGGATGTGCGCGACAAGTGCCTTGAGAATTATCGTGCCCACGGCCTTGATGCCCTCGTCGTCATCGGCGGCGACGGCTCGATGAGCTGCGCGACAGGTCTTCTGCCCGGGGGCGTTCGGTGCGTCGGCGTTCCCAAGACCATCGATAACGATCTCATGCACACGCACATCACCTTCGGCTTTCAAACGGCCGTTGAAATCGGCACCGAGGCAATCGATCGCATTCACACCACTGCGGCAAGTCACCATCGCATCCTGGTTGTCGAACTCATGGGACGGAACGCAGGGTGGCTGACACTCTATGCCGGGGTGGCAAGCGGCGCAGACATTATTCTTATTCCCGAGATTCCCTACGACATCGGCAAACTTTGCGAATTCTGTAAGAACCGCATGGCGCATCGTCATCGAAGTACCATCGTCGCCGTCTCCGAGGGCGCCAAGCCACAAGGCGGCGGGCAGTTTGTTCAACAGACGATCGCCGACAGTCCCGACCCCATTCGGCTCGGCGGCATTGCCCCGGTGCTTGCGAAGCAGCTTGAAATGTGCAGCGGGATCGAGGCCCGTTCAGTCGTTCTTGGCCATGTCCTACGCGGCGGAACCCCATGCGGCGCCGACCGAGTTCTCGCGACCCGTCTTGGCCACAAGGCCATCGACTTGCTCGCCGCCGGTCAGTTCAACAAGCTTGTCGTGGTCCAGCATGGACAAATGACCAGCGTCCCGATTGAGGAAGTGGCCAATCGGCAGCGCCTGGTACCGCGCGACCACGATCTTGTCCGCGCCGCCCGCGCAGTTGACACCTGTTTCGGCGATTAGTGATTTGTCGCAGTCGAGAATCCGGGAACAGCAAGGCACCGCTTTTGCTAATGCACGTGGCAATGATTGGCTCGGTCGTCCCTGAAGATCGTGCATTTCGGAATTGGAGCGTTACTCTTCGCGCGATTTGGCCATTGCCCGTTGGGCCTGCTCGGCATATTCCGAATCGGGCGCCAGTTCGCTCACGATCTGCCACGTCGCTTGCGCCCGGTCAATCAGCCCCATGTTCTGAAGAGAAAGGGCCAGGTTCGCCTGGAACGCGACGTTGCCCGGGTTGCCGCTGACCGCCTGCTCAAAGTGCTCGACCGCCATTTCAAACTGATTTCGCTGAACGAACAGAAGGCCGATCTGATAGTGCAGATCAACGTAATCCGGCCGAACGTCAGTCGCCTGTTTGAAGACGTCTATGGCCTCTTCAGTCTGGTCAGCCTCGGAGAGCGCCAGGCCGAGCTTGATCAGCGCCTTCATGTAAGTTGGATTAATCGTCGCCGCCTGGCGAAAGGACGCGATCGCATCATCCAGTTGCCCGCGATTGCGAAGCAGAAGCCCCAGCCGGTAGTGCAGATCGGCGTGATTGGGATTCTGGGTGATCGCGTCGCGCACGCGCTGAATCTGCTGCGACAACAAATCGGTAACATGCTCCGGTGTGTCCTTTTCGACCGTAGGCGTCGATCCCAGGATAAATCGGCCCGACTGCTGGCCCGCCGCCGCCTTCAGGTGCATGCGCGCCACTTCTGAGAACAGGAGCGTACTGTTCGGCTCGATGTTGCGGGCCATCTCGAACGAGCTCAGCGCCTCGGCAGTTCGGCCGGACGCGTGCTGCGCCACGCCGATGCCCACATAAGCCGACAGCAGCCGGTCATTGAGCTCGAGCGCGGTCGAGAACCACTGCGACGCCTGCTCAAACCGGCCCGCGCGCAGGTGCTGAGTGCCCAGCTTCACGTTCGCCTCGAGATAGTCCGGCGATATCTGTGCCGCACGCTCGTATTGGAGCGTCGCGGCGGAGTCGTTGCCGATCCGCGCGTACATATCACCCAGCCGCAGTCGCGTATCCGCGAAATCCGGCTGTTGCTCGACCATCTTGTGGAGGTGCTCAATCGCCTCACGGATCAGCCCCGCCTCCTCATAGGCCGAGACCACGTCGTTGTGCGCCGTCCAGTTGTCGGGTTCAAGCGACAACGCGTACTCATATCGCGCGATCGCCTTCTGGTGCTCGCCCTGCTTCAGGAGTAGATTCGCCAGCGCCAACTGGAGCTCTGTCTGCTCCGGATCGAGTTCGCAAAGTCGAGTGTAATGATCCGCCGCGGCCTCGATCATCTCGCGCCGAAGATAAATCGCCGCAAGGCGCTCGTGTGCGTTTCGCAGTGTCGGGCAAACGCTGATCGAATCCTCGTAATAGGTAATCGCCGCGTCATCCTGATTGAGCCGCTCATGGCAATAGCCCAGGCAAAACAAGATCGACGGGTTGAGCGGGTCCGCCTTCTGCGCGGTGCGCAGTTGCTCCAACGACAAATCTACTCTTCCAAGGGCGTCGAGGGCGCACGCCAGGCCGATCCTCGCCGCGAAGTGTTCCGGGTCCTGAGTAATGATCGCTTCAAAGATTCGCCTTGCGTCCGCAATCCGATCACTGCGCAGCAGCTTCCCGCCGAGCCGCACTCTCGTGGAAGCGTCCGATGGACAGGCCTCCACCAGCCGCTCAAGCTCCTCAATCTCCTCTTCCGTGTTCGTGCCGAGAACGGAGTCGAAAGCACCGACCAGCTGCGCGATCAGACCGCGCCCCAGCACCTCGAGCAAATGAGACATCATGCCCCCCCTTCGGCGGCCGCCACCAGCTCCAACGCGTCCCGGGCGCTCTTGAAATCTCCATTTAAGGTCAAGGCCCGGCGATACGCCGCGCATGCTTCTTCCCTGCGACCGCTCTGGCGATACAGCTCGCCGAGCAGATAATGAACATCCGGATAATCCCCGCCCGATTCGATCGCCGCGGTGAGTCGCTCCATCGCCGGGCCCGATTCGTTGGTCTCCGCATACAACCGACCGAGCTGAATCAGAGCCTGCACGTAACGCGGGTTGATTTGCACAGCCTGTTGGGCGAAGGCGATGGCTTCCTGAGTCTTGCCCAGTCGCCGATACACCCGCGAGCAGTGATAGTGAAGGTCGGCGTAGTCAGCATGGCGCTCCAGGGCCCGCTCCAGCGTCCCCGCGAGCATGGCGAAGATCTCGCCGTCAACATCCGATGCCGGCAGATTGAGAAACGCTTCGACGAATTCGGGATCGTGCGTGATCACGTCGCCCAGTTGATCGAGTGCATTGCGATGCTCGCTTGCGCCGACAAACTTAAACTCCCCAGCCGTCTCAGCCGGGCAGCTCTGCATGGCCATTGCCAGCAGTTGGGCGATATGTGCATCGTGCGGCTTCAATTGCTGCGCCGAACGCAGGTGACGAACCGCTTCGGTCGGCATCTGCCTTGCGCCGTATGTCATCCCCAGGTGGAGATGCACCGACGGATCGAACGGGCTCAGTTTCTCAGCTTCCTGAAGGCTCTCGGTCGCCGCTTCGTATTCCCCGGCAGACGCCTGGATCAGACCAAGTTGAAATCGCAGGTCTGCGCGCCGCGGCGCACGATCAATCGCCGCTAATAGCGTTTCGATCGCACGATCCTGCTGTCCATCTCGCAGAAACGCGTGGGCAAGGCGAATAGGAATCGCCGGATCGCGCCGCTGATCGCTGGGAGATTTCTCCAGCTCGTCCGCGGCCATATCGAATCGCCCTTGACCGACGTGACACGCGATAATGTATTTCGAAAGCCCCTCGGAATTCGGGTTAATACGCCGGGCCTCGGCGAAGTGCCGCGCCGCCGGTGCAAACGATTTGGCATTCAGCTCGCGGATGCCCTGCTTCATGTGCGCCTGGCCGAGGTAGAACTTGGCAAGCGTCCCCGGGAGGCTGGACTGCTCGGCGATCGATTCGAGCAACTCGATCGCCTCTGAATATCGGCCCGTCTCAAACGCGGCGATGCCCTGCTGATAAGTGGCGGCAGCGGTTGCCAGTCCTGAACCGATGTTTTTTTTCTTGCCGAACATGATGATTCCCTGGTCCGTTAACAATTCGCGCGGCCCGTCCCTGAGCCATATTTTGCTATCGACATGGTGTGCGGCAGGAATTACCTACATTCGACCGGAAGCAGCCTGGAGTCGTTCCGAGCCGTATTACAGGTGCTCACCGCAGGCCGGACAGACGGGCTCGATCAGCCCGCGAAGTTCGCCTCGGCAACGTCGGCAGATGGTCTCGTGGGTCTCGGAACGTCCGAAGAAGTGTCGCAAAATCGCGAATAGTGAGATGGCCAGAATGATCCCAACGAAAGCGTCCAGAAACGCCGCTGGGTCCTCGATGCACAGTGGGTCGAGGAAACGGACTGGAATCTCCGCGCCCGTGCCGGATATGTACGTAGGGTGTCCGCCTGATTCGGGCGACGGGCCGTCCACGAGCCAGACGCACCAATAGTAGCTTGAAAAGGGCCAGCAAATCAGTACCGTCCCCAATGCGCTAAGCGCCGCGCACAACCAAGCTGGTAGACTGCGGCGCATTTAGATCACCTCCCCGCATTCGGGGCATCGCGGCGTCTGCAAGCCCATGAAAATGTAGCTGCACCGTCGGCAGCGCGAATGGGGATCGTTCAGGTCCGATCGCCCAAACCGTCGCGACAACACGGCGAATGCAATGATTCCGACTAGCGCGCTCGGCAAGACCGTTGGAATGGTGTGAATCAAGTTCGACTGCCATGCGGCGTTTAGTGCCGGGACGGACGATGCCCACATCCGTAGCGACTCCTGCGACCAGTTTGCGACGATGCTTCGAGCGGATTCTTCTCGCCAAATGCTGCCGGTCGGGGAGATGAAGCGCAGCCCACGGCCCGTGCGAAGCTCCTTGTGCCAGTGCCACCCGGCGTAAAGACCGTGAAACACGAGCGCGATCAGCACCGCGACGAAGAATCGCTGATAAGCCGGCCACAATCGGCGCGTGGACCGCGAGTTGGTTGTGGGTGGAGACATGACAAATTGCTTCCGGCTGGTTGCTGGATATTATCGCCGCCGTACGTCGCGTGCCGGACAGCTCCTCCATGGATTGACTACGAATTAGAAAAGCCAATCCCGCATGAGGATTCCAAGTGACGCCGCCGGATTCCCCGGTCTTGTGAGGATTTGACCGATGGCTATTATGGTTTCACTTAATAATCCATCAAACCCGCGGGGTGCCACGGATGGCGACAGCGACACAGTCACAGCCAAACAGGAAGAAGAAGAACTCGGAGCAGACGCCCCTATTGTTCGCTCCCGACCAGGCCGCGCTCGGCAAACCGGTGATCCCCATGCCCAAGAAAGCAGCCGTCGCCCCTAAGAAGGCGACTCCAAGAGGATCAGATGACGATTCGACTCCGGGGAAGCGCAAGGCCAGGAAGGGCTACGCCACCGCGGAGTCGATGTCCAAGTCCCAGCGGGAGATCTCCGTCTCGGAGTTCTTCGCCAAGAACCGTCACCTGCTCGGCTTCGACAACAAACGAAAGGCCCTCCTCACCACCGTCAAGGAGGCTGTCGACAATAGTCTCGACGCCTGCGAAGAGGCGGGCATCCTCCCGGACATCTTCGTCAAGATTGAGCAGACCGACGCCGAACGATTTCTCGTCTCCGTCCGCGACAACGGCCCCGGCATCGTCAAGAACCAGATTCCCAACATCTTCGGCAAGCTGCTTTACGGCTCCAAGTTTCACCGACTCAAGATGAGCCGGGGCCAGCAGGGCATCGGCATCTCTGCTGCAGGCATGTACGGCCTGCTCACCACCGGCAGAAGTGTCAAAATCACCTCACGAACCAGCGCCAAGAGTGAGGCGCACTATTACGAGCTTCAGATCAACACCAAGACCAACGACCCCCAGATCGTGAAAGACACGACGGTCCAGGTTGATTGGGCGCACGGTACACAGGTGGCCATCGAACTTGTCGGCACCTATCAGAAGGGCCGCGCTTCCGTTGATGAGTATCTGGAGCTGACGGCCATCGCCAATCCGCACGCGAGCTTCCAGTTTGTCGATCCGGCGGGCGGTGTCATCGAGTTCCCTCGCGGGACCGAGGCTGCTCCCGAGCCGACCACCGAAATCAAGCCCCATCCCTACGGCATCGAGCTCGGCGTGCTCATTAAGATGCTCAAGGATGCTCGGCAGGGAACGGTCGCGCAGTTTCTCCATCACGAATTCAGCCGGGTCAGCAGTTCCACCGCGAGCGGCATTTGTGACAAAGCGAAGATCAGCTCCCGTGCCCGCCCCTCGCGCATCGGAACTCACGAAGCCGAGACGCTCTACAAAGCCATGCAGGACACGTCGATTCGCGCGCCGTCCACTGACTGCCTCTCTCCGATCGGTCCCGAGCAGATTCTCGCCGGCTTGCTCAAGGGTGTGAAGGCCGAGTTCTTCACTGCCGGCACGCGCCCGCCCGCCGTCTATCGGGGCAATCCATTCCAGATCGAAGTCGGGCTCGCTTATGGAGGCGAGCTGGGCCCCGATCCCTCCGCCGAGGACGAAGAGAACGGGACAAAGAACGAGGCTGTCGTGCGCCGCGGAAAGGTCGTGCAGGAATCCAAAGGCCCGTCGCAGGCGAGGCTCATGCGCTTCGCCAATCGGGTTCCGCTGCTCTTTCAGCTTTCCGGCTGCTGCATCTACAAGGCGGTCATTGACGTTGAGTGGCGACGCTATGGTCTGTCCCAGCCCGGCGGAAATCTGCCCACCGGTCCGCTTGCCATCTTCGTCCACATGGCCAGCGTGTGGGTCCCCTTTACCAGTGAAGGCAAGGAAGCCGTCGCCGACTACGACGAGATTCGTAAGGAGATCAAGCTCGCGGTGCAGGATTGCGCTCGTAAGCTCCAAGCCTACCTTAACCGCAGAAAGAAGGCCAAGTACGAAGCAGATCGCCGCAGCGCCTTCACCCGCTACATCGGAGAGGTGGTCAACGCCTGTAACGAGATCAAGCGCGTCAACAAGCAGGAACTCACGAACCAGCTCCTCGAAGTTGCCAAGCGCATCACCGCTCGAGCCGACGAGGCAGTCGAGCTCATCGGCGGCCAAGCCAAACGCGGCAGGAAGAAACCATCGGACCTGCCCGGCAGCGAGTACGGCGAGAACACTGTCGTTCTTGACCGGGCCGAGACTCCGACCGGTCCGCTTTTCCTCAAGACCTAATCAGACCGGGTCAAATTCGTCCGCTCACGCGAATACGTCGGACTCGTCACCCGAACAGGCGATGCGGTCGGCATGAAAGGCCGGTTATCGGCAGTCGCCTGGCTCCATGCCGTGAGGTAAGTCGCCCCGCTCACCGCCATCCATTCACTCAACCGAAATATCGAGACCGTCACTTGCTTGCTGATAACAGTCGCATTGCTGTACGATACATGCGGTGGTTCGAGTAAAGGCGCATCGCCCACCGTGGGGAGGAACCGCATACGTAAGTTCATCATCTTCATCATCCTTGACCCTCGTATGCGCTCATCATTTCATCCTGAGCACCGCACTTGGGTACCCGCGTTCTAAGCGCTGAGTTGAATCCCAAAGGACAATAAACAATGTCCCAGACTCGACCGTCCCGCGTGCCGTCGCGCAATTGCTGTCTCACCATCATCGCGCTCTTGCCCTTCGCTGCGCCCTCATTCGCGCAAGTGATGAATCAGGACTACAAGCGCGACCCGAATCGAAAGCCCGAGGCCATGCGACAGGTGCAGATGGCTCCGATCGATTTCGCCGCTATTGATCAGGAGGATGACCTTCGCGCCGCCCAGGGCCTGCCTCCGCGATTCGCGATTCCCAACGCCGTGCAAATGACACCAGAAAACGCCGGCGTCTGGTCGAACATGCCCGACGGACGGCATCGCTGGACCCTTGGTATCAACTGCGAGAACGCGCGTTCGATGAACCTGGGCTTCACTCGATTCGTCATGCCCGAAGGCGGCGAACTGGTCTTCCGCGCGGCCGATGGTCAGATGGCCGTCCGCCCCTTCACCGCCGCGGACAATGCGTCGCATGGCCAGCTTTGGACGCCGCCGCTCAACACCAATCACGTCGTCGTGGAAGTCACACTCCCCGCCGAACGGGTTCCCGCCCTGGACCTGACCCTTGGTTCCATAAACGTCGGCTATCGTGAGTTCGGCGAAGTGGCTGCCGAAGCTGGGGCCGGACCGCGGTCGGGATCGTGCAACGTCGACGTGGCCTGCACCGTCGCAGATCCCTGGGAGGCGGAGATCAATTCCGTCGCCGTGATCTCCACCGGCGGAAGCACCTTTTGCACCGGCTTCATGGTCAACAACACGGCGCAGGACCTTAAGCCATACTTCATGACCGCCAATCACTGCAGCATCACCTCCGGCAACGCCGCCAGCCTCGTCGTCTTCTGGAATTTCCAGAACTCCGTTTGCCGCGGTACCCCCGGCGGCGGCGGAACCGGCGACGGCACGCTGACCGATTTCCAGACCGGCTCATTCTTCCGCGCAGCTTCTTCCACCTCCGACTTCACCCTTGTTGAGCTCGACGAGGCGCCAAACCCCGATTGGCAGGTTTCCTTCGCCGGATGGGATCGTCAGGGCTTAAACCCGCCCAGCGGCGCATGTATTCATCATCCCGACACCGATGAGAAGCGAATCACATTCTACGACGGCTCATCGCTGCATCCGACTCACGGCTCGAGCTGGGGATGTTCGCCTTTTCCGGGGCCGGGCGACAACACGCATATCAAGGTCTATTGGTCGCTCGGCGTCACTGAGCCCGGATCGTCCGGCTCGCCGCTGTTTGACAATAACCACCGCGTCATCGGTCAGCTTCACGGCGGCGAATCCTCGTGCAGCGCAACCGGCGAGGCGATCTCAGATTGTTACGGCCGCTTCAGCCGGTCATGGACCGGCGGCGGAACCAATTCGACTCGCCTTTCCAACTGGCTCGATACGGGCAACACCGGCGCGATGTTTGTCGACACAATCTCCGGCGCCGGCCTGAGCGTCGCCCCCGCGGGCCCCACGCTTCACCTCGGCCCGGTTGGCGGTCCTTTCACGAACCCGACCGTTGTCTACACCTTGTCCAACCCATCGCCGAACCCCATTAACTACACCGTATCTCTCACATCGAACTTCGGGATTCTGCTCGATGGCGGTACCAGTCCGCTCGCAGGTTCACTGCCGGCCCTCGGTGGTTCGGTCAACGTGACCGTCACACTCGGCGCGGCCGTTAACTCGCTCGGCGCCGGTATCTATAACGAAACCATCGACTTTACCGACACCACCAACAGCCGAATCGTTCAGCGCCTCCATACGGTCGAGGTCGGAACGACCGGCTTCTCCACCACTCCGGCTGGCGGACTCTCCGCCGGCGGCCCGGTGGGCGGTCCCTTCACGGCGACTCAGGCATACACCGTGACCAGCACGCGCCCAACGCCCGTCAATGTGCAGATCACCGCTGATCAACCGTGGATTTCCATCAACGGCGGCGCGGGTCCCGTCAACTTCGTCCTCACCGGAATCGGTGACAGTCAGATTGTCACCATCGGTTACGGTGCAGCCGCCAACGCCCTGGACGCCGGCCTCTACAACGGACTGGTAGCCATAACCAACAACTCCGGCGGAGCGGGCACAACAACTCGTCCCGTCGCACTCGACGTGGGTCGATACTCCTACTCCGCGACGGGCCTGCCCGCGGCGATCTCGGACAATTCGACCACAACGCGCACCATCACCGTTGCCGACAACTACTGCATCGCGGACGTGAACGTGCAGATGGACATCACCCACACCTACATCGGTGACCTCACGATCGATCTCATCTCGCCCACCGGCGTCACCGTCCGCCTGCATGACCGAACGGGTGGTTCGGCCGACGACATCCACAAGCTCTACGACGATGGCGTCACCAACCCCGACGGTCCCGGCACGCTCAGCGACTTCGCCGGCACACAGGTGCAGGGCGTCTGGACGCTGAATGTCCGTGACAACGCCAGTCAGGACATCGGCACCCTCGACAACTGGGTCCTCAAGATCGCTTCCACCGGCTCTGGTAACTGTCCGGCGCGCGAGCTCGTCCACGACTACCCGCTGACCACCAACCCCGGTTGGAGCGTGCAGGGTCAATGGGCCTACGGTGCTCCGACCGGAAGCGGCGGCGATCCCACCTCCGGCTTCACCGGTCCCAACGTTTGCGGCTACAACCTCGCCGGACAATACCCCAACAACATGGCCACACCGCAGTACCTGACGACGACGGCGATCAACTGCTCCGGCCTCACCGGCACTCAGCTGCGCCTCCGCCGCTGGCTCGGCGTCGAGTCTTCCACCTATGACCACGCAAGCATCCAGGTCTCCAACAACGGCAGCACCTGGACGACGATTTACGATCACGCCGGCGGGTCGTTCTCAGATACCTCATGGCAACTGTTGAACTACAACATCTCCGCCGTCGCCGATGGTCAGTCCACCGTCTTCATCCGCTGGGGCATGGGTCCGACTGACGGCTCAGTCACCTACTGCGGTTGGAACATCGACGACGTGCAGATTTGGGCTTTCGTGCCCGATCCATGTAAGGGCGTACTCGTCGCCGACATGAACGCCGACACCTTCATCGACGGCCGCGACGTTCAGAAGTTTATGAACACGCTCATGAGCCCCGGTTCGGCCACTCAACAGGAGCTCTGCGCCGCCGATGCTTCAGCCGACGACAACGTGGACATGGCGGACGTCGATCCGTTCGTCAACGCCGTACTCGGAAGCTGACTTAACGGTCCACGCGAACGGTTGCGTCCGGCAATCTTGCCGGACGCACGATGCAATGTGTTGATTCTATCTGAAGCAATCTGACAGATCGGTCGGGACGGACGCGGAAAGTACTTCGCACCCGCCGTCAGTGACTGCAATCACGTCTTCGATGCGGATGCCGAACCGATCAGGCACGTAAACTCCGGGTTCCACGGTGACGCACATACCGATTTCAAGCTTCTGCTTGTTTCCTTGGACAAGATACGGCGGCTCGTGCACGTCCAACCCGATACCGTGGCCCAGGCGATGGGTGAAGTAATCGCCGAGCCCCTCACTTTCGATAACGTCCCTCGCAATGCGATCAACGTCCTCACAGGTGACGCCGGGCTTGATAGCCGCAATGGCCGCCGCCTGGGCTTCCCGGACGGCACTGTAGGCGGATACGATCTCGTCCGAAACCGCCCCCACTGAAAACGTACGCGTCATGTCTCCGTGGTAACCGAAGCGCCGGGCGACAAAATCCACAATCACCGCATCTCCGTTGACGAATCGCCGATGTCCCGTGGGCTGATGCGGGACCGACGCGCTGGGGCCGCCCTGAATCAAATCTCCGTGAGGTGTAACGCCCATGCGCAGGAGTTGATCGGTCACCTCGCGCGAAAGTTCTCGCTCCGTGATTCCCGGACGCAGAAGTTGTCGAACGAGCGAATAAATCTTTCCGGTGTCGTCGCAGGCAGCGCGAATGGCGGCGACTTCTTCTTCGCTCTTGATGATGCGAATGCCATCGAGCAGGCCCGGGTCTCGGACGAGCTTCGCGCCGGCCATGCACGCTTGAAGTCGATCCCGGGCGTCGAGCCAGGTGTGCCCATCGACGAGAATCGTCGCATTCGAAAGACCGATGCGCGCGGCGGCGATTTTGGCGGCCACATACGGGTCGTCGTGCTCCTGCCAGGTCACGATCTCGCTGTCAGGCGGAAGACGACCAGCCTGATCCGCCTCGAAGGCGGGCACGACAAATGCGATTCTTCCGTCGGTATTGATGAACGCACAGACGAGTCGATCCGAAGGCTCAAGTGGGACCCCGGTGAATGCAAGTATGTTTGTCTTGCGGAAAACGATGACACCGTCGGCGTCGTGTTGGGTCAGCGTAGCGGCGATTCGCTCAATATGCTGCTGAACCAGTCCCGGCTGTATCGCCGGATCGGCGACGTCAACTGGCATGTCCCTTTCCTCCGACCCGCTCTGCCGCGCTCAGCGATCAGAACGTAGTTCTTTGGTCACCATTTTAACGTTATCAGTAGCGATTGCACGAAGAAAATGACACTTGCGGCAGTTTTGACAAGTTCGTCGATCTTGCTTTTGACTAAGGGCTACGCTCGTGTTGTGCGTCAGTCGCAAACCGGGCCGTCACCAATGACCCAAAACCGATTTTTACCGGCCTTCTTTGCTTGGAGCAGTGCAACGTCCGCGGCCTCAAGCAGGTCCATGGCGTTGGATGCCTGCCAAGGGAAGTGAGCGAGCCCGCCGCTAATCGTGAGACAGCCCGTCGCCTCGCGGCCGAGTCGACTAAACGTATGGTGCTTCATCGCTGCCCGAAATCGCTGGACAACGGGCAGAAATGCCTCGGGATGGTGGGAGCCCGGTGTTCGCGGGCCCTCGGGATCCCAGAAAACGACAACGAATTCGTCTCCGCCGTGACGTGCGACGAGGTCCGACTTTCGGCTGCATTGCTGAAACAGCCGGCCGACCTCGACCAGAATCTGATCTCCGGCATCGTGTCCGTACGTGTCGTTGTAACGTTTGAAATCATCAATATCGAAGATGAGCGCTGTGACCGTCGCCTTCTGATTTCGGGCGAGTTCGAGTTTCTCGTCAAGGAATTGAAGCAGTCGCCTGCGATTCGGTAGGCCGGTCAAATCATCCGTATGGGCGAGTTGTTGCCATTTCCTCGCCTGCGTAATCCCCGACAACAGATTGCCGAACAAGACGCCGTAGTGTCGCAGCTTGGCGGTGTCCTCATGCGTGAAGCCGCCGATCGATCGATCGCCAATGCGAATCTGCCCGATGCGACGACCGTCTTGGAGTATCGGTTCAATCAAGACGGCATCGCGGTGTGCCCCGCGTCCCGCGCGCCCCGACCCGCCTTCGATGACGATAGTCGCATCGCTCGCCTTCAATGCAGTGCAGATGAGCGATGCCATTGCGTCGAGCATGGTCTCATCCCCGGCAACTGACCGAGCGAGAATATCCGCCAATCTGGCAAGCTCCTCGGCGGTCGGGACCGGAGCGACGATGGGCTGTTCGATCCAAAGTCGTTGCGTCTGATTGGAGGGAATCCCGAGCACGTCTTCCAACTCGCGCGCGCTCGGCGGCCAGATCACGTAGGCGTCCAGGCCGTGCGCAATGAGCTTTCTGACAACTGGCTCGTGCGCCGGATCGCAGCACAATACCAGAGGAATATCTTCCGCCACGGACTTCATACCGGCGACGGCAGCCTCAAGCTTGCGGCAAGTTGCGTCGAAGCCGAGCAGAACCGCGTCCGTCTTCGCGCGTGGGATTTCGGCGATGGCCTCAAGGTAGGTGTTGACTCCCTCGATCGGCCGCGGCGCAAAGCACTCCGCCGCCACCGGGCCCAATCGGCTCAGGTCTGCGGCGATGAGAAGCCGTCGATTGCCGTTGTCGTGTCCGGCGCTCATGAGGGGTCGGTTCCTTCGTCGTCGGTGGCCTCGCCGGGCGGAGTGCCGGACCCTTCGCCGAGCAGGGCCGAAACTTCGGCGGCGGACAGCGACGTCGAGGTCGGCGGACGCGGTGCGGCTGCGGATGGTCCGGTCGGGGGCTTGCGCCGGATCATGCGTGGATCATTGCCCGCCATCCGCATTCTTACGGCATCATGCAGCGATGGTTCGCTCGGCGTCTCTGAATCGGCGGCAGACTCGTCGGCATCGATGGAAACGTCATCGTTGTTACCGGGCCGCGGAAGTGTCGATGTCGGTAAGAGTTGCGACGGCGGAGATTCTCTCTGAAGTGAGGCGGCTCGATCGGTCGATGTCGCGTCACCGTCGTAACCTGCAATCCCCCGCAATTCTTCTTCGATGTCCTCGATGGTTGCCGGCTCGCCGGATAAGCCGAGGGAGATCATCCGATCGTGCGTGCCGATAGATCGCGGAACAAGAACCCGCAGACGCGGAAAGTAGCGCGGTGCGAGTGTGACAAATGAAGCTTCGAACCGGTCCAGTGAGCTGACATCGACGACGGCGATGCGCATTTCCGGACGCCCGGTGAGCAGGGCCATCGCGGCATAGACATCATCGACACGGTGAATGAGTACGCCGGAGCTTCGCAGACGATCCGCGCACGCGACCATCGAGTCCTCAGAGAATGACCCGACGAGCAGCCCTGCAAACTTCGACTGGGCCGGCGCCGTTGACATGATCCGCCCCTATGCGGAGCAAGCAGGATCCGGCGGACCGACGTGATACAGTTGAATTAGTGAGATACGTCGTTTCGCGGCCGCTCCGCTCCCCTATCCAGTTTATGAGGGCCTGAAACTCAAGTCAAAGCTTGCGGCATCCCGATCGACACGTAATATCTTCGCTCATGTGTGCAATTAAGATGAATACTCGGACTTGGCGCAGCGCTCGTTTTTCATGGCTTTTCCTGCTGGTTATCGGCGGAGTTCTCGGCCCGGCGCCCAGCGTGTCGCGCGCGTCGGATGCGCCCGATGCCGCCGCGATCGCCCAACTTGGCCGGCGTCTCGATGATCTGCTCGACAGCCATCACGATCCCAAGGTGCGTCTCACGGCGCGCGTCGTCGATCTGACAAGCGGGGCGGCGATTTATGAACGCAATGCCGACACACCGCTGATCCCGGCCAGCAACATGAAGCTGATGGTCATGTCCGCGGCAATCGACCGGCTGGGCAGCGATTACCAGTTCACAACTTCGCTTTCAATTAGAGGCAGAGACCTGGTGGTCGTGGGTGGGGGCGATCCATCCTTCGGCGACGAAAAGCTGTGCCAACAGAAAGGTCAGGCCGTCACGGCGGTCTTTCACGAGTGGGCGGCGAAACTAAAGGCGGCGGGCGTCAAACAGGTATCCGGAAACATCGTGATCGACGATTCAATATTCGATCGGCAGTTCGTCCATCCCAACTGGCCGTCCGACCAGTTTCAGGCTTGGTACGAGGCCCCGATCGGCGGGTTGAACATCTGCGACAACTGCGTCGATGTCGTCGTTCGTCCGGCCGCACCGGGAAAACCGGCCATCCTCTCGTTCAGCCCCGGAAACACTTTTCTGCAACTCGTAAACCAGACCAAGTCGGGCGGCAAGCAGACGGTCTCCGTGCGTCGCAAGCGAGATAGCGACTCAATCGTCGCAACCGGTTCCGTCGCGCGACCTGCAACGCTTGGCCCCATCACCGTCAGCGACCCCGGCCTCTTCTTCGGCTCAGCATTCAAGACGACCCTGGCCGCCAAGGGAATCAAGGTACTGGGCAAAGTGGTGCGCGAAAAAGTGAAACTGGGTGCGGATCGATTGCCGGAGGGTGGCCACGTCATTGCCGTTCACAGCGCGCCGATCGTTGGCGCGCTGCAGCGGTCCGGCCGAAACAGCTTGGGCATGATGGCCGAAGGGCTCATGAAGGCCATCGGCGCACACAAGAAGGGTGTTGGCTCCTGGGCGACAGGGCGCGAGGCGCTATCGGAGTTCTTCGCGAAAGTCGGCGTCTCACCCGGTCAGTTTGCGATCGACGACGGAAGCGGCCTGTCCCGTAACAATAAGGTGAGTGCCAGGGCGGCAACACAGGTGTTGGCGTACATGTATCGCGCGCCGGGCGGCGCCTTTGAAGTGCTCAAAAGCAGCCTTGCCACCCCCGGTGATGACGGCACACTCAAGAGAAGGCTGCGCGGCCCACTGACAAAGGATCGGGTCTTTGCAAAGACCGGGTATATCAACGGCGTTCGGACGTTAGCGGGCTACGTTCAAACACAATCGGGCCGGTGGCTGGCATTCGCCGTTTTCTTTAACGGCTCCGGCAAAACCCGACCGCTGACCGCGATACAGGACAAAACCTGCGAGGTGCTTGCTGCCTGGCCAAAAAACTGAGGGCCGTCAATGGGAGTCAGGTTCAAGGGCTTTCGAACGAATCAGGCTTGAGGTCCTCGCGGCGGTGCGGAAGCGCCCCGCAAAGACTCCACATATCCAATTCTCAGTTGATGAAGGGTTGTGTCGAGCAGCCTCTTCTCCTCCGGAGTCAGGTTGCCCTTGGTTTTGGTCTCGATGACCTCGAGCATGTCGATGTGATGCTTGGCGAGTTCGAGATTAGGTGGGATTTCCTGTCCGCCCGGCCCGGCAAACCCGCCGAGACCCACGACCGCCTGCATGGCAAGCAGTTGAACCAACCCGACGAAATCCGCGGCCGGCATGGCGCGTGATCCCTGCTCCTCCACGGTCTCCGCCAAGCGGGCCTTCTCAGCCGCCGCCTCGCTCTTCCAGTCGTCATCTATCTGTAATCGCTGGTCCTGGTCGCTCATGGCCGAAGAAGCTCCTCCCGTGGGTTGGATCGCTGCCTCACTTCATCAGCGACCCGGCTCAGTCGTTTCACGACGGCGAGGATTAACTGATCCGCCGCAATGAGGCAAGTCTGATCGGCAAGAGCCAATAATGTAGGCAAAAAAAGGGGCCAGGGTCCGGGCGCGGCTGGGGGGAACCGCGTGAGTACCGGAACGCCTGGCCGGGAAACCTAGTGTAACCTTTCCGATAACCCGAAAACAAGACTTTTAGGGACGTTTGCCCGGCCAGGGCGGTCGCTGGACTCGAAACACCGCTGATCACTGCAAGCCGCGCGCTATAAGGTACTTGGGAATGCGCAAGGTCAATTCTGGGGTGGGGTCCTGTGGATTGTTTCTCCGCGAATCCAAGTCTTCTCCACAGGCTTTCCACTGTGAATCAGATTCTTCGCGGGCTCGACATCGCCGTCAGTTGTCCACGGGAATGCTGTCATATCTGCATCCTTGCCAATGGTCAGCGATCCAACGACTGAATCGAGTTGCAGCGCAGCCGCGGCCCGAATTGTAGCGCATTCGAGTAGCGTCGATGCCGAAGTGTCCGGACTCAAGCGCCCGACATGTCGCACTTCTGCGATGACGGAAAGCGAAGGAGCGCTGGCAAGGCTGTCGGTGCCGAAACAGACGTTGATGCCTGCCGCAAGCATGTCACGCCAGCGATGCGGTTCGTGACCGAAATAGTCGTGCGTTCGCGGGCACCAGACCACGCTCGCACCGGCCTCACGAAGTCGGCCTATCTGAGAGTCGGTTACATAATTGACGTGGGCGAGCAGCGGAGCGCGGGAAAGGATTCCAGTTCGCGCGAGCAGTTCAATAGCTTCCTGCGGCGCACTCGGTTCGGGATGTTTGAGTTTGTGTCGAGCGAGGTAGTCGGCGACGGCGCCGCCGCCCTGCCGAAACCAATCGCGCTCCTCCGGCGTTTCGAGCAGATGCAACATAAGCGGCAGATCGAGGCGCGCGGCTAGATCGGCGCAGCCGGACAAGTCGGCCTCCGACACGCTGTACGGCGCATGCGGTGAGATGCCAAGCCGGGATTGAGCGCCGTCCGCCGACAGCAGGCCTGACAATCGGGCCTCCAGAGACGCAGCATTATTCGGCGGCGTCTGAGCGCCAGTGATCAGCTCCACATAGCATCGGGATCGGATGGGAGAGCTTCGCAGGATTGCAGCCGATGCCCCGGTTCGGGAAATGTCCGCGACGCATGTCACGCCCGCCGCAAGCGATTCGGCTGCACCTGCGGCAATGGATCTGCGTCGATTCTCTTCGGCCTCCGGGAGTCGGTTCAGTCGAATCAACTCGTCGAACCACTCCCACAGCGGACAAGGCGGGATGAGCCCTCGGCACCATCCCAATTCCAGATGTGTGTGCGCGTTGATCAGGCCCGGGATGAGGATCGTGTCACCGATGTCTTCAACGGAATCGGCAACAACCTCGCCCGCACGGCCCAGCGCGACGATGCGACCGTCGGCGATGACGATCAATCCATCCTCAATGGGAGGACGATCCATCGGGCATATCCATCGCGATCGAATCGCGTGAACGTGAGACTTGGCGGACATCAGAGCTTGACACCCACCCAAAGGCCGTCGCCGATGGGGACAATGACACTCTGAATCTGCTTCACGGATGACATGTATTCGTTAAACGCGCGAACGGCAGGAACATCGCGGTCGGTCGGCTGATCGCTCAGGAGTTGTCCAAATGCAAAGGCGTTATCCACCATGATCAGTCCGCCGCCGCGGACAATGCGGAGTGCCTCGCGCAGATAGATCGGGTAGCTCGCCTTGTCTGCATCGAGAAACGCGGCGTCCGCCGAATCATCCGCGAACCCGGGCAAGACCTCGGCGCCGGCGCCCTCATGCAGTTCAATTTTGTCCGCGACGTCGGATCGGCCGATCCACTCTCGGGCAAACGCGGCGTGTTTCGCGTCGAGTTCGATGGTCCTGACGCGGCCGCCGGATTGCAGAGCCCGGGCCATCCAGATCGCGGAGTACCCGCCGAGTGTCCCCACTTCGATCACCTCACGAGCACTCGCAAGGCGAAGGAGAATCTGCATGAACGCCGCCTGCTCGGGCGCGATCCAGATGGCAGGTAGTCCCGCCGCGCGTGCCGCGTCCTTCAACCGGCGCAGAAAATCGTCCTCCCCGGTCGTGCGCGCCGCGACATACTCAAAGTGCGCGGCCGTAACAAGGGTGGACGTATCCGACATGGCGAAAGTCGCGGTCTTCGAATCAGGGGAATTGCACGGTGTCGAGAATGGCCGTCAAAATCGTGAGCAGCGCCGGATCATCGGTGAAACCGGCGATTGTGATGCCCAGCGTGTTGCCGCTCGGCAGCATGACCGTTGCGATGTAGCTGTAGGCGCTGATGGCCGCGATATCGATTTTCGTCCGGGTGAAAGTGATATTGTTGGCGTTGGTATATGCCCCGAGATCCGTGACCGCCACGCCGTCACCGGAGGCCGTACCCTGATCGGTCGTCGGGCTGACGGTGATTGAGGCGATGTAGCCGGTGCCGTTCTGGCGATATCGGGCACTGACCAGCAATTGGTCATTGGGGACGACCGTCGTGCAGACGAAGTCCGCGGGAACGGTCAGAAGGAAACCGAAGGCGTTGCCGTCGAGGTTGTTGGCGCAGGTGAGACCGATGCTGGGAACTGGACACGACGTGCCGCTCAGCGTCACGAGAGACAGGACGGCCAGACACGCATGCTTAAGAATCGCGGACTTGGATCGCATCATTTCCACCGAACTCCATTGGCTGGTTTGCGAGAAGGTGAGAATAGTACGGGTAGCGGATGGGGTGGGCAAGAATGTCCGAGGCAGCGGCGAGTGCCGTGCGAAAAAAGAAGACCCGTCAGCGGCCGGGCCGGACGGGTCTCTTTGTCAAAGGCGAGTTGTGTCTCCGCCGTAATGCCGGTCGAAGGCGGTTTTTGAACCCTAGCTTACTAGGTGGGCGCCTCGTGGGAAGCCTGGACCTCTCCGACGCATCGGAGTTCGCCCGGGAATCATGCACCAACCGGCGTCCGTGGTTCAAACGCATCGGTTCAAAAGACTGATGCCTCCGTTATCGAACATGACAGGGACAGAACTCAATCGACATATCATTCTTAGCAATCCCATCGGCGAAATGCAACCGTTTCAAGTAACGCAACTTTCGTACCACGAACGAGCGAGCATGGACTTCCTGCGCGCAATTAACGTTACTGCGATTTGGCGCGCGGAAGGTCCGATGCATTGTTCGAAACCCGGTCTCGGGCACGAAGATTGCTAGGCGTTTTTCTTGTTGGAGGGACCCGTCTCGAAGATGGACTGGGTGCGGAGGATCCGCCACTCGCCGGGGAAGGCGTGGTAGGCGTGAATGTGCAGCTCGTGAGCCCGGGTCTCGTAATCGATGAAGGTGAAGGGCTCCAGGCTGTTCGTCGCCCACTGGCTATAGGGCACGTAGAGTCCCTTTTGCTTGGCGTAGCGGACGAGATCACGATAGGTCGTGCGGAAGATGTGCTCGGTCATCTCCTCGACCTGGCTGCTGAAGATGTACCGCATGTTATCGCTGAAGCGGTACTGGAAGTCGCGCTCGCCACGGAAGCGGAACTGGGTGACGAGATTACGGTCGGTCAGTAGATCGCTGGGGACGGCGGCGAGCTCGGTCACCATCGTGCCGCCGCTCTGGACGGTGACGAGGTGGGCGAGGCCCACGATCCAGATGTCCGCCTGGAAGTTCCCGTACTTAATATGCTTATCCAGGTAGATGTGGAAAAGCTCGGGATGGAGGGCACGCCGATACAAAAAGAAATTGAGATCGGTGCTTCGCTGTTTTGTAAGGCCGAGTTCCAATTGAGAATCCTTCATGATCTCCCGCTTTCCGGGTACTTCTTATACGGCGGAAGCCCGATTTGGGTCATTATAGCTTGTGATTTTCTTCACACCAAAGAAATTATTTGCTCACAGTCAGGGATGGTTACTGAGGGTCGCAAAGCAGGCCTAATATCCGACTGGAAAGGTTGTTAGAATCAGCACTTGCGGCTCCTTCGGTCACCCGGGGAGGAACTGCCCGCCGACCGGCCCCGAGGCCCAAAGTCGAGGCCGACTCTGGTCGATCTGGAGCGATTGCGGTGAACCCTGCCTGCGCTACAATGCCCCGACACGACCACGCAGGATCATTCGATGCTCTATCAACCACCATTGGCACCCAAGTATGCCCGACTGACCGAGCCGGAGATGCGGGAGGCCATCCTCGCTCGCAAGGCTATGCTGGGCAGAAGATTAGTCATCCTGGGCCACCACTATCAGCAGGACGAGGTCATCGAGTTCGCCGACTTCACCGGTGACAGCTTCAAACTCTCGCAAATCGCTGCGGCGCAGAAGGATGCCGAATTTGTCATCTTTTGCGGCGTGCATTTCATGGCTGAGTCGGCGGATATTCTGACGAGCGATCGCGTAAAGGTGATCCTGCCCGACCTGACCGCCGGGTGCAGCATGGCCGACATGGCCAACCTTGAGCAATTGGAAGATTGCTGGGAGCACCTCGAGTCGGTCACCGACGCGACGATTGTCCCGATTACCTATGTGAACTCGACGGCCGCTGTGAAGGCGTTCGTGGGTGGGCACGGCGGGGCGTGCTGCACGAGCTCCAATGCGCGGCAGGTACTTGAGTGGGCGCTGACGGATCGCGAGGGTGATGGGCGACCTCGCAAGGTTTTGTTCCTGCCGGATCAGCACCTGGGCCGGAACACGGCCTACGGGATGGGTTACGCGCTGGACCAGATGGCGGTTTATGACCCGCACGAGGTCGGCAGCGGGCTGAGCGACACGCAGGTGCGCGATGCCACGGTGCTGCTTTGGAAGGGGCACTGCAGCGTCCACATGCTCTTTACGGCGCAGCAGATCGACGAGATTCGGGCGATCGACCCGGCGTACAAGGTGATCGTGCATCCGGAGTGCGACTGGTCGGTGGTGCAGAAGGCCGACCTGGCCGGCAGCACCGAGTTCATCATCAAGACGATCGAGGCCTCGGCCCCGGGCAGCAAGTGGGCGGTGGGGACGGAGATTCATCTCGTGCACCGCCTGGCGAAGCGCCTTGAGGGTGAAAAAACCATCCGCCTGCTGGCGGGCATCCAATGTCTGTGCACGACGATGTTCAGGGTGGACATGAAACACCTGCTCTGGTCGCTAGACGAACTGGCGGCCGGCCGCGTGGTGAACCAGATCCGCGTCGATCCGGAGACCAGGGCGCTGGCCCGGCTGGCGCTGGACCGCATGCTCTCCCTCGTCGGCGACGGGGCCGCGAAGGCGAAAAGCGTGCAACCGATCGCGTCGATCGACTGATTGTTCCAAAGTGACATAAGGCGAAAAAGGGGCCAAGGTTCTGAGGGGCGAAGGTGCCGAGGATAAAGGCATGCGCATTGCTCGCGCGCAAGGGCTGCAATATCGAAGGTGACATAAGGTGAGTCACTGCGTTTTGCGCAATTGCAAATGGTTTGGCGGGCATGTGTTGGGGCGCTTCGAGTTTTTGGCGGTTCTTGGTGAAAACGGGCAAGGTGAAACACGACCGGTGTATGCTCGAACCGGCACGGAAAGTTTCGGGAAAGTTCGTTTGTAAGTCTTTGAAAAATGTGCCGAGACGGTGACACAGTGAAACAGATGTGAGGCCATCGCGGCTTAGTGGGCTAACGTCGAAGGCCGACGTGATTACTGGGCGCAAGTTGGCGGTGGGCGTGAACATCGCAAAGGAGATTCTTGCTCGGCGTGCGCGCCTATGTAGGCGATTTTGGAGTGACCGGTCTTAGATTCGGCTTATAAGCGGGGCTATGGGATATCACACATATCGAGTGGGCCACTGGTAATAAATGGCGTGAACAGCGGCCACGCAATTCGCGTAGATGATCTCAGTGGGTCGGGATATGCGGCGGGCAAAGCGGCCGGTGGAGCGCCGAGGCAATTCTGGAGGCAGTTGCTATTTCTACTGAGATCGGCCAACCGGCGGGATATTGCCCACGATGCGGCTATCGCATGGGTCCGGGCACATGCCCTGAATGTGGTCACACCGTTGACGTAGAGAAGCTCGCGAAGTCAAGATTGCCCGCGAGGATTCGTAATCTGGATCGCGGCAAGATCGTTGGCGCGCTGATCGTGCTGATTATCTCCGCATGGATCGTTCAATACTACGCCGGCTGGCTGACACTGCTGCCGAATGAGGTTCTGCTATTACTTCAGGGCAACGGGAAATCCGACACAACGTTGGAACTGCATCGCAGATGCATTGCCGGCGATCTCAGCGAGAGTCAAATCCGGCGGATGATCTTGCGGAACATAACCTTCTCAGAGTCAATGCGATCACCGGCACCGGCGGGTCTCGTCGTCACTCTCGATTTTACTTGGAGCGCAGCGCTGCCAACTGGATTGGAGTTGTATTCAGAAGGATGGAAGATGCTGGTTGACGGAGAATATCGCGCTTCAGAGCTTCATCACGGGTTGGATTTTATGGGTGGAATGTACTCGGGCACCTGTCTTGTAGCTGCTGGTGAACCTGGACGCCACGAAGTGACAATGGAGCAAGCATTTAGTGTTAGGGCGAATCCGAATGTGGCCCAAGGACTGAATAGTTTGAATCCCATCGGTTTTTCAAAAAGCGCTCGCGTGGTTTTAGAGGTAACAGATAAGGCGTTGGTCGATTTCGTGAAGAGTCCTCTGACGACGCAACCTGTGGACGAACTGACCAAGGAATTCCTCGCACACATGCGGTTTCATCCAGAATTGAATCGGTATGTCGTTAGGATCAAAGCTCCTCCACTGCCGAGGCGAATGACCTGGGAATTGCAGCTCCGGCCGCCCGGAGTCAGGGAACTGCCATGGCCCCGGCGAATACATGCTAAGAAAGACGAGTCGCTTGACGAGACCATGACGTTTAAGGTGGACAAACGTTTGCCACAGGTAGAGCAGCTTGACATGCAACTCATCTCGGATCGGTCTGAGGACTTCGATGCAGGTCTTAAGACATTTGTCGATGTGACGGTCGAATGGCGCGGACTGAAGGTTCACACTGTTACGCCCGATGAGCGGGAGCAAGTCATCGGTGACAAAGGCGGGATCACTGAAACATTTGTTCCTGCAACAGAGGTGATTGAGAGATTGAATTAGGAATGCTCTTGCTCAGGAGCTTCAAAACTCAAACTGCATCTGCTGCGACGGCGGCGCGGAGGGGCTCAGCACCGGCAGGCTGGTCGTGATTCCCGCGGGGAGTTGGCCTTCCTTCACACAGTCGCGGAGAACTTCGGAGAGGCCGTAGCGGGCGGCGGAGACGGCGAAGAGGGATTGGATGCTTCGCCAGTAGGTTCCTTCGCCTTTCATGCGGTGGCCGAAGCGGTTTTCGTTGATCTTGCTTCCGCGCATTTCCTTGAGGCGGGCCTCCACGCGGTCGGCTCGAAGGGGCAGGCAGGACCTCAACCGGGAGCGAAACACTTCCTCGACGCTGCCGGGCAGGCGGAGGGGGATGTAGCTGGCTGAGCGCGCGCCGGCCTCGGCGGCGCGGCGGAGGACTTCCGGGATTTCCTGATCGTTGAGGCCGGGGATGATGGGCGAGACCATGACACCGACGGGGACGCCGGCGTCGGCGAGCTTGCGCATGGCCTCGAAGCGCTTGGTCGGCGGCGGGGCGTGCGGCTCGATGGCGCGGGCGAGCTTGTCGTCGGCGTAGGGGATGCTCTGGTAGACGACGGCGCCGGCGACGCGCTGGAGCGTGGCGAGCAGGTGGGCGTCGCGCATGACGAGGTAGCTCTTGGTGATGATGGAGATCGGCGTGCGATAGTCGAGGCAGACCTCGAGGCAGGCGCGGGTGATCTTGTATACGGCCTCCAGCGGCTGATAGCAATCGGTTACGCCGGAGAAGCTGAGCGACTGGCCGCGCATTTTGGGACGGGAGAGCTCCTTGGCGAGGAGCTGGGCGGCGTTGATCTTGACGACGAGCTTGGTTTCAAAGTCGGTGCCGGCGCCCATGTCGAGGTATTCGTGGTATGTCCGGGCATAGCAATAAGCGCAAGCATGCTGGCACCCGCGATAAGGGTTGACTGAGTAGGTGAAGGGGATGTCGGGGCTGTCGTTCTCGGTGATGACGGATTTGGCGGTCTCCTCGAAGACCTCGATCCTGACGGCGGGCGGGGGCTCGAGCCATTGGCGGTGCTCGGAGGCGTAGGGGTTGGGCGGGTTGTCGATGAGTTTGATGGCCATGATGGGGGCGATGATATTCGGGTTAAGTTAGGTCTTCAAGTCGGTGAAAAAGCCGATCTTTGTGAACAGGGAGTACACGGCCGGGACGCTGCCGGGCGTCATGGTGGGTGGTGCAATGGTCACCGTGGCAGCGGCGTGGGCTGCTTACGTCTCGACTTAGGGCCGGGAGCACAGGGGCCTTGTGCGGGATTCGATCGGTGTCCATCGGGCGCGCCCCCGGGAGAGGATGCGGTAAAATGCCTTCGCCTACGGGGCACATTGGAGGAACCATCGAATGATGAGCAAGGCGAAGACGGTCAAGGAATATCTCGATGGATTGCCGGCGGATCGGCGCAAGGCGATCGAGACGGTGCGCAAGGTCATCAAGAAGAACCTCGGAAAGGGATACGCCGAGGGGATCACATATGGCATGATCGGCTACTTTGTGCCGCACAGTGTTTATCCACCGGGGTATCACTGCGATCCGAAGATGCCGCTTCCCTTCGCGGGATTGGCATCGCAGAAGAACCACATGTCGGTTTATCTGATGTGCGTCTATGGCGATAAGGGGCAGGAAGAGTTGTTTCGAAAGGAATGGGCGAAGACGGGCAAGAAGCTGGACATGGGCAAGTCGTGCATCCGGTTCAGGAAAATCGAGGATGTTGCGCTGGACGTGATCGGCGGGGCGATTGCTCGAGTGCCGGTGGATAAGTTCATTTCATATTACGAATCAGCGATCAAGTCGGGCGGCAAGCGGAAGAAGAAGTGAGGTATCTGCGCCTGCTACTAGGCATCGTTGACAATGTTCTCAAGTAGTCCGACGAGTTCGGGCACGCTAACCGTTGCGACCTGCCACAAAACATCTTCGTTGATGTCCATGTAATCGTGGACGATTCGATGACGCATACCGCTGATTCGACGCCATGGAATCTGCGGGTGTGCTGATTTTGAGTCCTCTGAGACGCGGATTGATGCTTCACCGATGACCTGAACGAGATGGGCGAGCACGATTCGGAGATCTTCGTCAGCGTCGAAATCGGCACGACTCTTTCCGTTGACCTTTGAAACCGCTTTTCGGGCAGTATCCATCATGTGACCGATATACACGCTGTCATCGTGCGGCATCGTCGGCCTCGTACTGAATGACTGCTTCGCCGAGAATACGATCGCGAATGCGATGGTTGACGAATCTGGGGTTGATTAAATCAATGTGACGGTTGTCAAACACGGATGACAGTTCATCCGCCACGTCGACAATTTCCCAGCCCGGCGTGCGGCCTTCGGCGAACTCGATGAGCACATCGACATCACTGTCAGGCCGGAATTCGCCGTGGGCGGCGGAGCCGAACAATGACAAACGGCGGATGCCGTAACGGCGACACACTTCGGCCAGTTTTTCTCTGGAAAACCGTACATTCGCTCGAACCATCGGGGCCTCCTTTTTACATTATAACGCCCGGGCGGCGGCGATGATTGAATCGACGGACGGGAGGACGGTATCGGCGGCGGGGCCGAGGGGGATGTAGGTGTCTTCGCCGACGACGCGGCGCATTTTGATGGGGCGGTCGCAGCCTTCGATGATCGCGGTGAAGATCGCCTCGCTGATGCCGCCGCTGCGACGTCCCTCATCCACCACCAGGACTCGGCCCACTTCTCGGGCGTGGTCGGCGATCGCTTCCACGTTCAGCGGGGAGAGCCAACGGAGATCGACGACGCGGACGCGCAGGCCTTCCTGATCGCGGAGGCGTTTGGCGGCGCGAAGCGACATGTGGGCGCCGTTTCCGAAGGTGATGATGACCAGGTCGCGGGCCTCGGGGAAATAGACGCGCGGCTCGCCGAGGGGGATGGCTTCGGTCGGCGGCGGATATGGGAAGAGCCACTGGCCGTCGCCTTCAGCGTGGAGGTCCTTGGTCATGTAGAGGGCGATGGGTTCGAGGAAGGCGACGACGCGGCCGTCGACTTTGGCAAGGGCGGCGCAGGTGCGGAGCATGGCGGCGGCGTCATCTCCGCGCGAGGGGCAGGCGAGAATGAGCGAAGGGATGTCGCGCAGTGCGGTGATGCTGTTGTCGTTGTGGAAGTGACCGCCGAAGCCTTTCTGGTAGCCGAGCGAGGCGATGCGGATCACCATCGGATTTCGATATTGATCGTTGGAGAAGAACTGGAGCGAACAAGCCTCGCCGCGAATCTGGTCGCAGGCGTTGTGGAAGTAGGCGAGGTATTGAATCTCGGGGAAGGGGAGCATGCCCATGTTGGACATGCCCTGTGCGACGCCGAGGATGGTCTGCTCGTCGAGCAGGGTGTTGAAGACGCGGGCGGCTTTGAATTTTTTCCAGAGTCCGGCGGTGCAATAGTAGACACCGCCTTTCTGGGCGACGTCTTCGCCGAAGACCATCATTTCGCCGTGTTTGGCCATCAGGTCGTGCAGGGCCGAGTTGATCTGTACGGCGAGGTGGCGGGGTTCCAGCTTTTCCGGCAGGCGTGATTCCTCGCCGAAGGCCTCGATGCGCTTTTCGTGCGACGCTGAGCGCCGTGCTTCGGCGTTGACCTTGTCGGAGTGGTACGGGGCGAGGGGCTTCATGACCTCGGCGGCGGTGGTGAGGCGGGGCCGGGTGACGGCCTTCTCGGCGGCGGCGGCGGTGCGCGTTCGGATGGCTTCGTATTTTTCGAGAATCTGGGCGGCGGTCATGAGGCCGGCGCGCATGACCAGGCGGGCGGAGGCGAGCAGCGGGTCGCGGGCTTCGGCGGCGGCGATCTCCTCCAGGGTGTGATAGGCGGGCTCGAAGTCGGTTCCGGCGTGGCCGAGCATGCGGACGGTCTTCAAGTGCAGGAAGACGGGCGCGCGATGGGTGCGGCAGTAGGAGACGGCGTCGGTGACGGAGCGATGGCACTCGATGAGGTCGAGTCCGTCGGCCTGGAAGTAATGCAGGCCGGGTCGATGGCTCATGTTTGTCTCGACCCAGTTCGGTGGCGTGCGGACGGAGATGCCGATGCCGTTGTCTTCGCACACGAAGAGCACCGGCACGGGCAGCGACTGAAACGCGGCCCATGATGCCGCGTTGAATGCACCTTGTGCCGTCGAGTGATTTGTGCTGGCGTCGCCGAAGCTGCACACGACGATGCTGTCGTCCGGGACCGGCAGCTTATGCCCGAGTTGCTTGGCGCGGCGGATGGCGATGGCGGTGCCGACGGCCTTGGGTAGCTGGCTGGCGATGGTGCTGGTCTGCGGCAGTATCCACAGCGGCACCGAGCCCCATACTTTGTGGCGGCCGCCGGCAATGGGGTCGTCGGCGCTGGCGGCCTGCGACAAGACGATGTCGTAGATGAAGTCAATGGAAGGGACGTAGCGCGATCGTTCGGCCATGAAGGCGCAGCTTCGGTAGTGCAGGAAGGCCGGATCGGTGTGGCGGGTGAGGCGGCCGACGACGGCGTTGCCCTCGTGGCCGGCGGAGCCGATGGTGTAGAAGGCGGCGTTCCGCGCCCGCAGCCAACGGGCGATCAGATCGAGGTGGCGCGTGACCATCTGCGACTCGAAGAGTTCGAGGAGGTCGCGGCCGGTACAGGTGCCGCCGTCGCGCAAGGGCTGGTCCAGCGGAGGCGCGGGCGGAGCGGGTTCGCTCCAATCCTTGAGGAGGGCGAGGAAGTTTTTGTCGACGACTTCTGCGCGGTTAAAGGTTGCGGGTGCTGCCATGCGGTCAAGATATACGCCGGGGGCAAAAACGCCAAAGACGCGGGATTTGTTGGCGGTGGGATTACGTATATGAACATGGGAGGCTTGTGATTCACTGCTTGCCCGGTGTGAAGAGGATGGGCAGGGCGATGAAAACCGGACTAGGCGCGACAGATTCCAAGTTCATCGACGGCGATTTGGAGTGCGTCGGGTGCGGGTACAACCTTCGTACGCTCGCGAGCGACGCGAACTGTCCGGAGTGCGCGGCACCGGTGGCGGATTCGGTGGACGCATTTCCGCCGGCGTTTCTATTTCGGCGATGGTCATCGATTCGCTGGATACGGCTGGGGCTATTACTTTGGGTCCTGTCAATTCTGGCCTGGGCCGGAGGCTTAATCTATTGCACGATGCGGGTGGCGTGGGCGACGGAGTTATGGGTGGCCGCCCGATGGTCATACAACTCGGGCATGCTATGGAACGTCAGTTGGGTGATTGAGATAGGCGCGATTTTTTGTCTTTGCCGGGGAATCACAATTGAAGCGCGTCGAACTCGGCAACTTGCGGCCATCATCGCAGTTAGCTTTTACTTTCCGGGATGTCTGTTTCATGCGTTCAGTCTGTTCATTGCCCTTACTCAAGGGATGGCGACTAGCGGCAGCATCGTCCTCGTTATGGCCCCGTTCACGTTGTTGGGGAGTCCTGTGGCCCTCGCAACAATGTGCCTCCTGCTTCTGATGACTACGAGTAGCCGCGCGCGAGCGATCCGAACGGCATTGTGCTTTCTGCTCCTGAGCATGTGTATCCCCCTCATTGGTGCAGCCTTTGAATTGATATGGGCACTGATTACAGTCGATCCAGACTTCGACATATACCGATGGCGCTGGCCCGAGTTTGGACGAATTCCCCAGGCTTTGAACTACGTTGTGACCGTCATCAGCCTTTTCATCGTGGATCGCGGATTGCGAACGGCGCGAAAGGCGCATGTGAATTTTCCGCTTGCACCTAATTGCTCAAAACCAACCATGAGCTCTACCGCCTTTAATTAAACCAGATTGCGTATTCGAGCAGGCGGCCTTCGAAGATGTTCATCAGGCCGTCCCAGGTGCGCTGGTCGGTGATGGCTCCCTCTTCGAGATAGGGCGTGGCGGCGCTGCCTTGCACCCAGAGAACGAGGTCGAAGCGGCGCGGCTCGGTGAGGGCGCGGCGGAGGTTCAGGCCGCGGTCGTCGCCGGTGCGCCAGAAGGGCAGCAGCTTCTTTCCCGCAAGGATCGCATCCGCCTCGCGCAGGAACACACGCCACGCGGCGATCATTTCCTTTGAGACGCGGGCGCCAGTGATGACGCTCGTCTGATCAGGGTTCGGGAGCCACTCGTGGTCGTTGTCCTTTTCCGCCTCGATGGCATCCCAGGTCTTGCCGCTCAGTGCGATGACCTGCTCGAAGTGCTTCAGGCTGCTCTTCAGCCGATCGGGCTCGGCGACGGGGAAGTTGATCAGATGGATGAAGGCGATGATGTCGGTGATCTGTTCCATGTCTCCAAAGAACGATTGATTCTGATTGGGGGCGCGATGACCGGCGAAGCGATGCGGCGACTTTGTCTTTGGGAACATGAGATGTCCGACGGTTTCAAACAGCTCACGAAAATCGTGAGCCAGCGCGAAGTCATCGAGCGCCATGAGTAGATGGCAGTATCCGCGAAGCCAGTAGGCATCGCCGAGGTCGAAGGCGATGACGAACTTCTTCGCCTCTTCTTCCATGGCGCTACCGGGGCCATCGCCACTGAAGACGCGCCATAGTGTTTCCGTTTCGTCGGCCGTGCCGTCGCCGTTGAGGTCGAGTCGAATGAGGCCGAAGTGCAGCGGCATGCGAACTTTTTCGTCGGTAACTCCTGCGAGGGTCGCTTCCGCGCGGGCGAGGTCTTCCGCCCATGTGCGCATGATCTTGCGCAGGTCGTCATAGGTGGCTTCCTTTGGCGCATCGTTAGGGGGCAGGGGCAGCCTGACGAACATCGCAACGTCATTCGTGGCGAGAAAACCATGCCGCCAGAGAGACTGGGCAAGTGTTTCGACGGCGCGGAGAAACTGCACCGTGCCCAATTGAAATCGCAGGTCCTGATCGTCGGGCTTTTCCTTCATCGCCTTTTCCACCGCATCCTGTGCGGCGGCGAGCTTGCCTTCTTTGAGAAGCGGCTCGACAAGCGGCTCGGCGGCCAAGAGGGTCGAGCGCGCGGTGAGGCAGAATGCGACGATGAAGATCAGGTGACACAGTTTCATCGGATTACCTGGTATTAGATTTGTTTCGATGAGGGTTACTCCGCATAGTAGAAACGGCGGATCATACCCGGGCTCACCTTGGCGCGGAGTGGTCGGGTTCGATATACTCCTTTTGTCGGGCGCCGGCGGGCAGGCAGCCTTCGATGATCCGATTGCCCTTTCACCGTTCTCCGGAAATCTCGACGGAAGAGCACGCATGTACACCCTTAGGCAGGTCAGCTTTGGACTGGGAATGATCGCGGCGTTTGCGTCACAGGTGTATGCCGGACCGGGACCTGACATCGCCGTATGCCGCATCTCGGACTTAGCGCAATACGGCCGGGAAGGTGCGGTCGGCAGCGGCACGGTCGGCCTTGCATTTGGGACATTTCATTACAATGCGGGCACAGTGGGGATCCTGTGGGCCAATGCGCCGAGCACAGACCATCCACTCCTGACTCAGAACATGTATCGGTTGATGACTGTCAACGGGGCGGCACGCTTCGAGCAGATCGGGCAGGCGTGGGTGTTCAACAGCTATTGCCCCCTGCAGAACGCGAACTGCGCGACTTGCAGCCCGGATACGGTCTGCGGGCCGACTCTCGGGGTCGGGTGCGCAACGCCGCATTCGGCGGGCAACCATGCTTCACAGACGAATCTTTCGGCGCGAGGCTTTGTCAATCCGTTTACGGGCGTTTATCCATCTTCGCTCAACAGCCATGCCCACTCACATACGCCGATCTCGCATCGCCTGCAGGTGGATGACGCGGACTTGTCCGTCGGCGGGGCGGCTTACTTCGCGGAGTCGCATGCCGTCACACGAGACGACGCCGCGAGCGGGAATCAGAATAACAACGTCGGCTACCGCCAGTTTCACGTGATCGGTCCCAGTGAAAGCGGCTCGTTTGGTTTCCCGGTCGTTGGCGCGACTGTTTCGGAAACACCGGCGATCTACGCGTGGACGTCGGCGACGCACGTTGTGGTGGAGCCGACGCCGCGGACGGACGGCGAACTGATCGTGGCATACGAAGTGACGCCTCTGGTTTCCGGCGGGTATCACTACGAATACGCGATTTACAACATGAACAACGACGCCGGCGTGGGCGGCTTTAGCGTGCCGGTCGAGCCGTGCACGGCCGTGACAAACGTCGGCTTTCATGCGGTGAAGAACCATGCAGCGGTGGTGGACGCGCCGAGCTATTCGAGCGATCCGTGGGAAATGGCGCAGTCGGGTGGGGAGGTTTTATGGGCGACGGAGTCATTCGCGGCGAATCCGAACGCGAACGCCATTCGCTGGGGCACGATGTACAACTTCCGATTCGATGCCGCGGAGCCGCCGATTGCCGCGGGCGCGGTCGTTTCCCTCTTTAAGACCGGCGGCAGCGTCGGAGTTGCGATTCTCGCTCCCGGCGCCGCGGAACCGGTTCCCACGGACATCAACGCCGACTGCCTCGCGGACGATGCCGATGTGGTGACGCTGGTGGACGTGCTGCTTGGGGTGGACGCCGACGAGGTGCACGTTGCCCGAGCGGACGTGGACGGCAGCGGTGGCGCGGACGGAGCGGATATCAACGCATTCGTCGCGGCCTTCATGGGTGACTAGCGCGGCAAGACGTTACCGATCAAATCCACGGCCTCCGTCGTCCTCCCGCATTGAGTCGCCTACAATCCGCCTCATGGCACAACAAGGCGCGGGACAAGGCGGTTTTTCAGGGGCGATCAAGCTCTTTCGGTTTTCCGGAATCCAGGTCTATCTTCACTGGTCGTGGGCCGTCGTCGCGATGATCGTGATTCAGTCACGCGGCGATCAGTATGACTCCCGGATATGGAATGCGATTGAGTACGTATCGTTGTTCGCGATTGTGCTCATGCACGAGTTCGGCCATGCCCTGGCATGTCGCAGCGTCGGGGGGCGCGCCGAGCGGATTCTGCTCTGGCCATTCGGCGGGGTGGCGTATGTCGATCCGCCGCGCCGGCCGGGGGCGGTGCTGTGGAGCATTGCTGCCGGTCCGCTGGTCAACGTGGCGCTGATCCCGGTGACGATCGGCGCGGTGATCGGCGTCGAGATGTTCATGCCTTCGGCGTCGAAGGATTTTCGTACGTACCTCGAGATGGTGGCGACGATCAATATTGCGTTGCTCGTCTTTAACATGCTGCCGATCTATCCGCTCGACGGCGGGCAGGTTTTTCAGTCCATCCTCTGGTACTTCGTCGGATTCGCGAAGAGCCTGACTGTGGCGTCGATCATCGGGCTCATCGGCGCGGCCGGCGTCGTGGTGGCGGCGGCCGTGTCGGGTGATACGTGGCTGGTGCTGCTGGCGATCCTGGGAATCTCGCAGAGCTGGCGGGGCCTGCGACATGCCCGACTGCTGGCGAAGATACTCGCACTGCCTCGGCATTCGCATGCAAACTGCCCGTCGTGCGGCGAGTCACCGCCGGTCGGGCTCGCGTCGCGCTGCGCGTGCGGTCAGCCGTTCGACGCTTTCGCCAATTCGGGCGTTTGTCCCCGATGCGGCGGGCCGATCACGATGGTGGTTTGTCCGTATTGCGGCGTGAATCGTTCGTACGCCGAATGGACCATGCCGGGGATGGCGACGGCGCGACCGGTTGCGTTTCGACCGGTTGGTTAATCCCCGAATCGGATTCCCTGTGCCAGCGGCAACTCGGTTGTGTAGTTGATCGTGTTGGTCTGGCGGCGCATGTAGGCCTTCCAACTGTCGCTGCCGGATTCACGGCCGCCGCCGGTTTCCTTTTCACCGCCGAAGGCTCCGCCGATTTCGGCGCCGCTGGTGCCGATGTTCGCGTTGGCGATGCCGCAGTCGCTGCCGGTGCATGAGAGGAATCGCTCGGCTTCGAGCAGGTTGCGGGTAAAGATCGCGCTGGACAGGCCCTGCGGGACGCCGTTGTGCAGGCGGATCGCCTCGTCGAGTTCATTGAAGGCCTGCTCTGCCGTCGACTGGGCGCGGCCGTAACCGATGATGTAGAGAATGGGGGCGAAGGTCTCTTCCTGCACGATCTCGAACTCGTTCTTCGCCTCGGCGATGCAGGGCGTAACGTAACACCCGCCGGCGTGGGCGTCGCTGGTGAGGCGCTCACCGCCGCAGAGGACGCGGCCGCCTTCTTTCTTGAGCTTCTCGATGGCCGACTGCATCGCGCCGACTGCCTCGGTGTCGATGAGCGGGCCCATGAGGGTTCCTTCATTGAGCGGGTCGCCGATCTTGACCTGTTTGTAGGCGGTGATGAGTCGGTCGGTGAGGGTCTTTTTGACGCTTTCGTGGACGATGATCCGCCGGGTGCTGGTGCAGCGCTGGCCGGCGGTGCCGACGGCGCCGAAGACGATGGCCCGGACGGCGAGATTCATGTCGGCCTCGGGTGTCACGATGATGGCATTGTTGCCGCCCAGTTCCAGGATGGTGCGGCCCAGTCGCTTGCCGACGACTTCGCCGATGCGATAGCCCATCCGGCAGGAGCCGGTCGCGGAGATGAGTGGGATGCGCCGGTCCTGAATAAACTTTTCCCCGATGGTGCTGCCGCGGCCGATGAGCAGGCTGAAGACGGCGGGGTTCACGTTCGCCTCTTTGCAGACGCGCTCGGCGATCTTGGTGACGGCGACGGCGGTGAGCGGCGTCTTGCTCGAGGGCTTCCAGACGGTTGCATTTCCGCAGACGGCCGACAGGGCGGAGTTCCAGGCCCAGACGGCGACGGGGAAATTAAAGGCGCTGATGACGCCGACGACGCCGAGCGGATGCCACTGCTCGAACATGCGGTGTCCCGGGCGCTCGCTGTGCATGGAGAGGCCGTAGAGCTGACGCGAGAGACCAACGGCGAAGTCGCAGATGTCGATCATCTCCTGAACCTCGCCCTCGCCCTCGGCGCGAATCTTCCCCATCTCCAACGTGACCAGGGCGCCGAGGTCGCGCTTGTGTTCGCGCAGGGCGTTGCCAAGTCTGCGGACGAGGTCGCCGCGGACGGGCGCGGGGGTCGTCCGCCACGACTCAAAGGCCTTTTGCGAGGCCGCGATGACCTTTTCGTATTCGTCCGGCGTTGCCTGGGTGACTGAGGCGATGACCTTTCCGTTGATCGGTGAGATGGAATCGAGCTTTGCATCCGAGCCGATCCACGATGCGCCGTCGAAGACCCCGGGGTTGACCTGCTGCAATCCGAGTTTGCGGAGAATTTCCTGCATGTGTGAATCCTGGTGGGTTGAGATTTGTCAGAGGCACGGTCGCCGGGCAGGCGATCGCGTCAGGCCTCGGTGTCGGCTTTCTTCTTCTTTTTCTTGCTCTTCTTTTTCGCACTATCGGCTGATTTTGAGTCTTCCTTCTTCACGGGCTTCATCACCAGTGAGACGGTGATGTTCTGCGTCTTGGAGACGGCCTGGCCGATGCCTTTGCCCTCGATGCCGAAGTCCGCCAACTCCACGTCGAACTTGGACTTGATGGATACGCGCGCATCGTGCTTCTTGCCGGACTTGCTCTTACCGGCGGGAAGATAAGCAATAGTTGATGGGACTTTCAATTCCTTCTCACGGCCGTTCATCGCCATCTTGCCGATGAGCACGCCCTTGAGAATCTTCCCACTCTTGGACGGCTTGCCGTCAGGCTCAATGCCGGTCACGGAGAAGGTGATCATGGGATGGCTGGCTGCATCGACCCAGGGTGAGGCGAGCATGTGATCGTTGCGAGTCTTGTTGCCGGTGTCCAGGTCCTTCCAGGCCACGTCGAAGGTGCCGGCGATGTCCTCCAGATTGTGGAAGTTGCCCTTGAGCTTTCCGGCAAGGGTTCGCGTCTTTCCTTTGATTGTTTCCTTCGGCGCCTTGGAGATGAAGACGACTTCATTCCGCTTGGACTTCGGGTCCAGTGCGAACTCGGCCATTTCATCCGGGGCAACGGCGAGGCCCTGCTTCGGCTCGGGTTTCTTCGGCTCGTCTTTTTTTCCGAGGCCGCCGGGCATCGGGCCGCCGATCGCCGCAAGGGGCGTCAGCGACAGTGCGAGAAAAAAGGCGAATCCACTGATCCATCTTGTGCGTCTGTTTGTCATAAGTCTCAAGCTCCACCCTCGGGACAAGAATCGTCCAATGGCTCACCGGTCGATCTGTGTCGGATAAGAACTATTGTAGTTATTGGGGCGGCTCAATGCCAAGTGCGGGCTTTTGGCGGGATCGATGTCTCAGAAGCGTCCAGATTGCGAGAATCACTCCGCCGCCGAGCACCGCGGGGCCGGTTGCGTCGAGGAGGCCGAGCACGAACATCGGCTCCTCGACGGTCATGGTGGGGGATTCGCCTGCTTCTTCAAAAAGTTCGTCGAGTTCCGCGTCGGTTTCGTTGTCAGCTTCGACCTCTTTCTCAACCAGGACAACTGTGCGCGTGAGGAGATAGTGCGGCTCGCCGGTGAGCGAGGTCGCACGGCGGCCGGTGTAGAGCGACGTGCCGATCAGCAAGGCGCTCAGGCAGAAATAGGCGTAGAAGACGCGGCGCATCATCTCCCGAGACGTCGGACCTGGTCGCGCATGATCGCGATGGATTCCTCGATGATCTCGGCCTTGACGTCGAGTACCGGTCGCAGGCGAATCGACCGCTCGCCGCTTCGCAGTACGAGCAGGCCGAGCTCGAAGCAGCCCTTCCAGAACTTGTTGCGCGTCTCGGTGTCGGGCAGGTCGAAGGCGAGGAGCAGTCCCCGACCGCGGACGGCAGAGATGATCGACTCTTCCGCCTGGAGGTTCTGAAGCTGCTGGAGGAAGCGCTCGCCCATCGCGCGTGCATTCTCGACGAGGTTCTCGCTTTCGATGACGTTCATATAGTGCGTCGAGCGAACCATGTCGGTGAAGTTTCCGCCCCAGGTGGAGTTGATGCGGCTGGAAACCTTGAAGACGTTTTCGGGCACCTCGTCGATGCGCCGGCCGACCATGATCCCGCAGACCTGGGCCTTCTTGCCGAAGGTGAGAATGTCGGGGATGACGTTGAAGTGCTGGAAGCACCAGGTCTTTCCGCTCATGCCCATGCCGGTCTGGACTTCGTCGAAGATGAGCAGCATGTCGTTTTCGTCGCAGATGCGGCGGAGGGTGCGCAGCCACTCGGGGCGGAAGTGGTTGTCACCGCCCTCGCACTGAATCGGCTCGATGATGATTGAGCAGATGCGATGCGGCCGCGCCTCGATCGCCGCCATGATCTCCTGCTCGGCGGTTTTCTCGGCCGCGACTACTTTCTTGAGTCGCTCGGCTTCGGGCAGTGAATAGTCGAGTCCGGGGCTGCTGACGCGCGGCCAGTCGAATCGCGCGTAGTACTTGACCTTGCTGGGGTCGGTGTTGGTCAGGGACATCGTGTAGCCCGAGCGACCGTGGAAGGCGTGGCGGAAGTGGAGCACCTCGGTGCCGATTTCTCCGCGGCCGGCGGCCATGTTCTTGCGCACTTTCCAGTCCATCGCGGTCTTGATCGCGTTTTCAACGGCCAGGGCTCCGCCCTCGATGAAGAAGTAGCGATCCAGTTGCGGGACGCCGACGACGCGATGCAGGGTGCGCACGAATCGGGCATATCGCCGGGTGTAGACGTCTGAATTGGAGACCTTCAGCAGGGCGCCTTCGAGCATGTCCTCGCGGATTTCCGGGCGGTCGAAGTAGGGGTGGTTGAAGCCGATCGGCATGGATGCGTAGAAGCTGTACAGGTCGATCAGGCTGCGATCGGTGTGGGCATCGTAGATGCGGCAACCGTTGCTTCGTTCGAGATCCAGAACGATCTCGAAGCCGTCCACGAGGATGTGCTTTTTCAATTCCGAAACGACTTCATCCGCTCCGACAAGCGGTTCGATTTGCGTTTTCATGTCAGACCTCATTCCCGGACTTTTTCGCCTGTTTGACTTCGATATTCCTGATCGGTCTTCGCGCTCTGAGTTTCATCGACCCCGGATGGAGCGACCTTAAGGGCGCGCGAATCTGCCCTCCCGAGGTAGCCCGGAGTCGATGGAGGATGAAGGTTATTATCGGGAGGCTATTCGTTGAAGACGGACGACATGAAGACGTCGACGCCGATCGAAGTTCGATGGCACCTGGGGTGTTCCGAGTCGCGTGTGCCGTAGCCGACGCCCGCGGACTCCGTCGTCAGATTGTGGATAATTTCGATCATGACCACATTCCTCAGAACGAACGGACTACTACCTGATCATATTTGTCGGCCATTGCCTCGTCAACGATTCGGCGATTGACCCGAATGAATGCGGCGTTTTGAGGGTGTTGGCCCCGCGGAGCCCGGTCGATACGATCATTCTTCGTTAACTCCAGGCAGGGGTTCTTCCTCTCACCATCCAGTTGGGTGGACAGGCGCAGCGGTGAATGGTCCAACTCAGTTCCGATGATCTCGGGCGGCTTCTTCTCGCCGTCGGCGTTCTCTTGGCGCTGGCCCGGATTCTGGGCGAGCTTGCGCAGCGCATCGGGCAGCCGGGCATTCTCGGCGAGTTACTCACGGGCATTCTGCTCGGTCCCAGCATCCTCGGGTCGGTGGCTCCGAGGGCGCATGATTACCTCTTTCCGGCGTCGGGCCCTTTCGCGCTTGCGCTGGACGGGCTTTCCAATGTGGGGGTCGTCCTGTTTCTTCTCGTCGCGGGGATGGAGGTGAATCTCTCCGCGATCTGGCGTCAGGGTAAGAGCGCTCTATCGGTCAGCATCTCAGGCATTGTGATTCCATTTGCCATCGGGTTTGCCGCGGGTTGGCTGAGCCCGAGCCTGCTCGGGGCCGACGCCGAGGCTGATCGCCTTGTATTCGCCCTTGTCCTGGCGACGACGCTTTCCATCTCGGCATTGCCGGTGATTGCCCGGACCCTGATGGACCTCAATCTTTACCGCAGTGATCTCGGCATGATCATCATCGCCGCGGCGATCTTCGATGACCTGGCGGGGTGGATCATCTTCGCGGTTGTCCTCGGCATGATGGGCTCCGTCGGCCACGGACTGAGCACGAATCTCACGATCATGCTCACGCTGCTTTATGTCGGCGTCATGCTGAGCGTGGGAAGGTATCTCGTCCATCAGGCACTGGGGTGGATTCAGGCCAATACCTCCTGGCCGGGAGGCGTGTTGGCATTTTCGCTGTCGCTGGCCGTGTTCGGCGCGGCGTTTACCCAGTGGATCGGGGTCCATGCGGTCTTCGGGTCATTCGTGATCGGTGTTGTGATCGGGGACTCCCGGCATCTGCGCGAGCAGACGCGCATGACGATCAGCCAGTTTGTGTCGTTTGTCTTTGCCCCGCTGTTTTTCGCGAGCATCGGTCTGAAGGTCAACGTTGTCACCAATTTTGAGCCGCTCCTGATCGTTCTTGTCTTTGCCCTTTCGTGTTTCGGGAAGGTGGTCGGCTGCGGCCTTGGGGCGAGGCTTGGCGGGATGGGTCGGCGGGAGGCGTGCGCCGTCGGATTCGGGATGAACGCCCGTGGCGTCATGGGCATCATCCTCGGGCTGCTCGCGTTGCAGAATCACGTCGTCTCGGAGGCGATGTTCGTCGCGATTGTCATCATGAGCGTGGTGACGTCGATGATCGCCGGCCCGGCCATGCGTGTGGTTCTTCGACTACGCAAGCGTCGCCAGCTCGCGGACTACATCACCTCCAAATCGTTCGCCGGGTGGCTCAAACCCACGGATCGGCGCGAGGCGATCGAAGCCCTGTGCGGGGTCGCTGCCGGCAACGGTATTTCGGTGGACGTGATTCTTCAGGCGGTCCTCGCGCGCGAGGGCACCATGCCGACGGGGATTGGAAACGGCGTGGCGATCCCCCACGCGCGAATCGAAGGTTTGCAAAGCCCCATTCTGGTTCTGGGTCTTTCAGCGGCCGGCATCGACTTCGATGCTCCCGATGGAGAGCCGTCTCACGTCATCATCCTGATTCTCAGTCCGACCAACGACGACGGTGTGCAGTTGCAGATACTGGCGGACATCGCCCGGACGTTCTCTTCACCGGCGGCGCGGCGCGAGTTTCTCAAAGTGAACACGTACACTGAATTGCTTGCGACATTGCGATCGACGGCGGACATCCACGAATGACGGCCGATCGGCGGCGGTCTAGACGGTCACGACGGAGCCGTCGAACTTCGTGAAGGTGAATCCACCAAAGTTCTCGTTGAAACACAATCGTTGGTCGCGCAGGATGCTGATCGCCACCTGTTCTCCGAGTTTGAGTGACTCGGTCGCATCACTTCTCCAGTGAACGCCGGCGATGTCGCGCCCTATCGCCACGTTTGCGGCAAGCTTGTTCAATTCGCCGCCGACGGTAAGGGCCGGTCCGACGTATGGAATCAACTGTGTCGGGTCTGCGGGATTGGGGACGATCGGGTCGGGAATCACAAACGACTCATCGAACAGCGCCTTGAGAATCGTTACGCAAGCGCCCGCGACGGTGGCGTGTCCGGCGCCATAGGCCGGGTGAAGAGGCGAACCTTCGGGGAACGCCATCGGTAGCAGATGGGTTCCATTCGCCGAGAATACCTGCGAGACGGCCTGAGAATTCAGAGCGTCCGCGTGAATCGGATAGCTTGCCGCCCCGCTCATGTGATTGTGTATTCGCCCCGCGAAGACTTCCGGCCTGAGTCGACGGTGGACGTACCACTTCTGAAACCAGACTGCCTTGAGGGCGCGCGTTGCGACCTCGCACAGCAGGGCCTTGAATGCGGGGGGCCCGAAGGTGGCGAAGCCGTCCTGGGTGATTGACCCCAGGTATGGATTGCCGGGGTTAACGGGGCAGCCGATTCCGCCGACGGCCGGGTCGCTGTCGGGTGGAGTTCCAAGTATCAGGCAGGCGTTGAAATAGGCCTGAAACAGTACGTCGATATGAACCCACTCAGACAAGTCACGACCGTTGATGATGTATCGCCGCGCAGGCTCAAATGTGCCGGCGTCGGGGTTACAGCCGTTTTGCACGTCCAGCCAATCTGCGTAGTTGGTCATGTAGTCCACGCCGGCGGTGCGGGTTCGCATTCTGCGTTCGACGTATTCGACGCCGAATGGTGCTGTCCTCCAAAGAAACTGGGAGATGTAGGGTCCGACGAGATCGCCGGGGGTCAGTCCGCGATAGAGCGTGCCCGTGGTAACAAATCCGGCAACCTTCGGACCGCGAAAGTCGGACATGGCGTTAAGGTCGGCCGCAGCAGCGGTGGTGAGGGCGTTGGTGTCATAGTCGGCGAACGGGACGTCGCGCGTCAGTGCCATCCAATAATTCTCGACAATTTCACCCGCCTCTTCGGCGCCCGCAAAGGTCGGCGCCGGAGGAATCGCCATGGCATGGGAATCGGCGCCTTCCATTTCAAAAGCAAGGCCCGATTGCGGATTGACAAGCTTTCGCTTGATGGCGGGATTGGCGCAGCCGAGGGTGATGTTTTCAAAGTCCGCGGGATCGCCGCTGGACAAGGCGGCGATCAGTTCGCCGTAGGCCGTCAGATCGACCTCGCCGAGGGCGTTGTGCGGAAGGCCCTTGGAATAGCTGGCGAGCTTTTGCGGGTAAAGCGTCTCGTCATTGTTGCAGGTGTGGGCCGGTAGTCCGGCGGCGGCGTTTTGATTGGCGGCCTGAACTCGGATTGTCTTCGCACGGTGAGCTCGAAAGATCGGCGTCAGAGGTCCCTTTTCGCAGGCGTCGGGCGGCAACATGGGCGGTCCGCTGGAACTCGACATCGTTGCGCCGAGTTCAGCGGATGCCGGTTCGATGGCACTCGCCGCGATCACTCCTCCGGCGACCGCTCCCATTTGAGCAAGAAAGTGCCGGCGGGTTTGCCCGGGACGGCGGCCCTCGCTTTGCTTCGCCGAGTCGGTGTCTTGCTGATTGGAAATTTCTTTGAGCGCTGAGGTGTTTTTGTGACGAGCCATGGAAGTACCTCTCTCTCTTGGGATGGCACGAGTTGGGAAGTCGATTAAAGGAATTCTACCGTTGAGTCGAGTTGGAATTCAATAAAGAATGGGTTTGCCCTTAAGGCCAGGAGGGGGTTGATCAGCTTCAGCCAGAAGGGATAGGTGCCCGATCAGGTGCTGTGTCAATAAACACGGCTGTACAAGCTGACCTTGATATCAGTGATTGAAGCCTACCACGGTACCGTATTGGGGGTCGCGTACAACCGAACCGCGCGGTCGCATTCGCACCCCTATTATTCGGATTGGGTCGAAAGCTCGGGCACAAAACTCCCTTAAGCGGTTTGTGAGGTCACATTGTCTGTTCCCTTACTGCGGGCCATCCTCCCGGCCGGGCGAGTCGATGCTCGAGTCCGTTGAGTCGGGAACATTCTTGCCTGTACGCTTTCGCACCGCTTCGCGCAGGATGAACTCGATCTGTCCATTCAGACTGCGGAGATCGCTTTCGGCCCATTGCTGGAGCTGCACCCATAGTTCGTGTGATATCCGCAGCAAAATGGGTTTCTTCGAGGCCATCGGGATACTCGAATGGGGGACTGATTCGTAGGCCGCGCTTCGTCAGCTGTACAGTGTTCCCGTGTTGACGACGGGTTGCGCCGCCTGCTCACCGCATAACACGACAAGGAGGTTGCTGATCATGGATGCCTTGCGCTCCATGTCCAATTCGACGATTTTTTCTTTTTCGATGTGTTCGAGCGCCATCTGCACCATACCGACTGCGCCGTCGACGATCCGGCGGCGCGCCGCGACGATCGCTTCGGCCTGTTGGCGGCGCAGCATCGCGCCGGCGATCTCCGGTGCGTAGGCAAGGTGACTGAGCCGCGCCTCTTCGACGACGACGCCGGCCTTGGAGAGGCGCTCCTGCAACTCCTCCGTCAGGGCCGCGGATACTTCGTCGAGACTGCCGCGCAGGGAGAGCTCATTGTCCTCATGGGTATCGTAGGGATAGCGACTCGCGAGGTGCCTGACGGCGGACTCGCTCTGGATGTGAACGTAGTTGACATAGTCGTCCACCTCGAAGACGGCGCGGCCCGTGTCCTCGACACGCCACACGACAATCGCGGCGATGTCGATGGGGTTGCCCCGTGCGTCGTTGACCTTGAGCTTCTCGCCGTTGAAGTTGCGAACGCGCAACGACACCTTGATCTTCTTGTAGAAGGGGTTGGCATAGTGAAAGCCCTGCTTCCGGGCCGTGCCTTTGTATTCACCAAAAAGTATCAGCACGGCTGCGGTGTTCGGCTGAAGGGTGAAGAAACCGCACCACATTGTGAAGACGGTGATACCGAGGAGGCACCAGCCCACAATGTGCAGGGCAGGCCAGAGTCGCGAAATGTCCGGACTCGCGCCCTTCAGATCGGCCGCGAGTGAGATCGACCACACCAATCCGCAGATCGTGCCGATTGACGCCAGGCACTGGAAAGCCAGCATTCCCCATCCACTTTTTGGTACCCGTTCGAATTCGCCAGTCATGACAATCTCCTTCAATAAGGTCCTCCCCCTGAGGGCCTGTAATAGAATGATATCACATAAATATCATTTTGCAAGTTCGTGTCATCCTAATTGTTGTAAGTCATTGTTTTCACTAATACTAATGGCATTTGTCCGGCGGTCTGGACCAGCTGCACAATGGGCTCGTTATGCGGCCCCATGTCACGCATGTCCACCTAAATGCGGCAGACCTCAGGTTGCGAAGTCCCTCCGAATCTGCGTAAATCGTCGCCTGCGGATCGTCCGGAGTCCGCCCCTTGTGATTCCATTTGCTGAAAGGCAGTAATGATGAGCCCAGCCTGTACCTTGAGTGATCTGATTCGCCCGGCAATGGGCGCCAGGCATGCGACCCTCTTACGAGACTTCATCCTGGTCATTGCCGGAAGCCTGATCGTCGCGGTTTGCGCGAAACTGCAAGCGCCATCTTGGCCGGTGCCGGTGACGCTTCAGCCGTTCGCCGTTCTACTTGTCGGCGCCGCACTGGGCAGTCGGCGGGGAAGTCTTGCCATCCTTGCTTACCTGGCAGAAGGCGCATCGGGCCTTCCGGTATTTGCCACCGCTCCTTTCGGGGGCGCGGCGTACCTCCTCGGTCCGACGGCCGGATATCTTTTTGGATTCGTTCCGGCGGCCTTTGTAGTCGGCCTGCTTGCTGAGCGGCAGTGGGATCGCCGGTTCGTCTCCACGCTCGCCGCGATGGCGATTGGACAGTCGATCATTCTCGCCTGTGGATTCGCTTGGATGGCGGTGGGCATTGGCGCGAAGACGGCGTTTGCAACGGGCGTCGCGCCGTTTATCGTTGGCGATTGTCTCAAGATCGCCCTGGCCGCTGTTGCCTTGCCCGGTGCGTGGCGAATTCTTCGCATGATGAGCGCTTCTACCGAACAGCGCGAAGAATGAGCCGGGCCTCGGGCCGGAACCCTCTTACGTTTGTGATGAACAATCCCTGCGCAGTTCGCGTGGCCGGTATTTTGCTTGGCCTGACCATGACGGTCGGGTGCAGCGTCGAAGGGCCTATCCAAGTCGATTCCACAACCGAGCCGGTGCGATTCATCGTTGATCATCGCGGCTGGCTTCGGCCGTTCTGGTCCCCGCGTATCACGGAGTTTGCCATCGCCAGCGAGGCCGACGGCCCGGTCTGGCAATTGGAGTCCGCCGATGCGCTCGGTGTGCCCGCAGTGCAGTTAGCAGTTCTGTACGGCGAGGTGCCATCGGGCTTCGTGCAGGTCTTTCCGGAGCAGGCTCGCAAACCGCCTCGCCTTAAGCCGAGCAGGAACTACTTCGTGGCGGCCGGGGGTCCGAAGGCGGTCTTTAAGATGGTCTTCGCGGTCCCGGTCGACGGTTACACGCCGGTTTTGCCGGATGTCGGCAATGTCGGCGCGACCGGCGCGCCGGGTGAGCCATCGTCACAACCGAGCGCACCGTAAGGCGGCAACCCGGTGAATGGCCGGCGACTGCGCCGTTTCTGCCGCGCGGGAAGCATGTCCTGCACGGATTGTGCCGGTCTGATGTCACTGCCCCTTGAACTCCGAGCGGCGATCGCGAAAAACTCTTCGCGTCTAGGGCCTCGCCAAATCAACACTTAGCGATTTTCGAATCATTTCTGTTCACCGCGGTTCGGCGTCTGGCACGGCAAGTGCCTTCAGTCGGCGGCGACCTGTGCGCCGATAGTAGGCGCGTCGCAGGAGTGATGTATGTCTCGTGATCGCATGACACAAGAGAGCAATGAGTGCCGCCCTTCCTGCACGGCCTCAAAAGACGAGGACTGGCAGCGGCTCGGCGCAAGGATCCGACAGGCCGCTTTGGCCGCCGCCGCGCTGCACGTTTGCCGGCGTTCATGGATGCACGATCGTCTCAATGAGACGGAACCAGGTAATGGATCAAACGCCGCCTGAGTGCGGCGAGACGAACCTAGAGAAGACAAGAATCGAATGGTTTACGGGCTTTATCAATCAGCTGCAGGCCTCCAGACGCAGGAGTATCGCCAGGCAATCCTGGCGAACAACCTCGCGAACGTCGACACGCCGGGCTTCAAACCCGATCGCATCACGTTTCAGGAGCGACTCGCGGCGTCATTGGTTGAAGGCAACGCCCGAACGCGGCATCCGGTGCTCGATTCATTGCCCGGCGGGCTGTTTGAGACGCCGGTGTACACGGATTACTCGCAGTCCAGCTTTGATACGACGGGCGGCCCGCTCGATGTCGCACTCGAAGGCGACGGGTTCCTGACGCTCAAGACTGACGAAGGCCGCCGGTACACGCGAGACGGGCGACTGATCGTCGATCGAGAGGGCACGCTGCTTCATGCTTCAAGCGGCGCTCCGATCCTCGACGAGCAGGGCCGCACGATTCAGCTTGACCGCGCGTCGCTGAGCAAGGTGCGGATCGACGACTCGGGCCGCATTCAGCAGGGCGAGACGGTTATCGCCAAGCTCGGAATTGTTGACTTCGCAGACAAGACGGCGCTGCAGAAGACGGGCGGGAATCTCATCGATGCCAACGGGCAGAAGCCGATCGGCTCGAAGGCGGCGGTCCTTCAGAACGCGGTGGAGTCGTCGGGCGTTGATCCCATCACCTCGCTGGTCGAGATGATCGAGTCAACGCGGGCGTATCAACTCAACGCCAACCTACTGACCCTTCAGGATGAATCACTCGGACGCGTTGTGAATGACGTGGGCCGAATCGGATAGTGACGACGGCGGGCGCGCTCGCGTGACCGCTTGTGACAGGTGCGACACAGGACGTAACGGGACGACAGGAAGTCGAGAGTGAAGGCGTAAATGGCACTTCAGGCACTCTATACGGCGGCGACGGGCATGAAGGCGATGGACTTCAAGCTCAACGTCACCGCCAATAATCTCGCCAACATCGAGACGACCGCTTTCAAACGATCGCGCGTCAACTTCGAGGATCTCATCTATCGCACCCTCGAGCAGCCCGGGCTGCGGAACGGGCTGGAGACACCGCTGCCCATGGGCAAGCAGATCGGCACCGGCGTCCGCGAGGCCGGTACGCAGCTCGACTTTACTCAGGGTTCGTTCGATCAGACCGGCACGCAGCTCGACATGGCCATTGAGGGCGAAGGATTCTTCCAGGTGCAGGCCTTCATCGACGGACAGGAAAAGACCGTCTACACGCGGGCCGGCAACTTCACGAAGAACTCCAACGGCGAAATCGTCTTGGGAAACAGCCTCGGCGCACGGCTCGAACCGCAGATCACGATACCGCAGGACGCCATCGAGCTTTCGATCTCCCCGCAGGGATTGATCGCCGTGCGCACGCAGGGCTCTCTGGAGTTTCAGGATGTGGGGCAGATTCAGCTTGCCCGCTTTGTGAACCCGACGGGCCTCAAGCAGCTTGGGAAGAATCTTTACGACCAGACCGATGCCTCGGGCCCGCCGGTACAGGCGAACCCGACGCAGGACGGCACCGGGTCGATTCTTTCCGCGACGCTCGAATTATCCAACGTCGATCCGGTGCGCGAGCTCGTCGAGCTTATCCGCACGCAGCGATCGTTTGAGTTGAATTCGCAATCCATCCAGAGCGCCGATCAGACGCTTCAAACAGTCAACAATCTGAGGAGATTCTAATCGCCTAGTTAGCGGAGCAGGGACGGCGGAGACGTCAGCATGAAAATGAATCAACATGGATGTTGGATGGCCATCGGGCTCCTTGCGGCGACGCTGGGGTCAACGGCCACTCCCCTTTCGGCCGGGGAAATCAGGGTCTGGCCGACCGCCGTCGTGACGGGCAGCTCCGTACTTCTCTCAGATATCTCAGCACTCCGCGGCTTCAACGCGGAAACAGATTCCCGACTCTTGGGCCTTTCAGTTTTCACCGCTCCGCGAGCCGGCGGCCAGATCGCCATTTCAGCCGACGACATCCGCGCGGCACTGGTTGAGGCCGGCTTCAACCTGGCCGACATCAGCATTTTCGGGGCCTCGCGGTGCAGGGTTTCAAAGCCTGCGTTGCCGACGGCGGAGAAAGTACGAATCAGGAAGCCCACACCGAAGGCAATTCAGGCAGCGCCGGCGATGGGTTCGGTTGAGCCTGCGCCGGCCCATGACATTGAGGAAGCGTCCGATTCACCATCCGGCACACTGGAGTCCGCTCTGCGGGATTTCATCGAAGCTCGCGGGTTGCGAGACGGCGGCCGAATTGAGATTCGCTTCAGCCCGGCCGGTACGGGCTCGCTTCGCATTGCGGGTCCGGCGAAGAAGTTTCGCATTCATCCCCGCAACGAGCAGCGCCTCGGCCTGGTGAGCTTCGACGTCGACATTCTCGAACGAGGGAGCGTGGTGCGAACGGTACCGATCGTGGCGGAAGTCGCCTTAATGACTGATGTCGTCGTCGCGCGCCGGTCCATTAACCGCGGCGAGACGGTTGAGCCCCGAGCACTTCGCATCGAGGAGCGCCGCTTCACCGATCAGGCCGCCATCGGTCTGACGGAGTTGTCGGCCGCTATCGGAATGGAGAGTCGCGGCTTTATCCGTGCCGGCGAAATGCTGACCGCGTCCGCTTTACAGACGAAGCCGGTCGTGATGCGCGGACAGCCCGTCACGATCTGGATGCGACAGGGCGCGCTGGTCATCCGGGCGTCAGGCAAGGCGCAGCAATCCGGCTCGCTCGGCGACCGGGTCAGCGTATTGCGCGACGGCACACGCCGAAAGCAGGACGTGCTTGAGGGCGTGGTGACCGGTCCCGGAACGATCAGTGTCGAACCATCGGCACAGGCGAGCATCGCGGATACACGTGTTGCGTGGACGAACTAGTTTTTTCGAGTGTGCGAGGCAGATAAGCGGATGCGTCACATAGCGATACTTATTGCCATGATCCTCGGCACGGCCTCCTGGGCCGGCGCGCAGAGCAACTCGCTCTTCTTGCAGAGCCTGCAGACGAAGGCGGAACAGGCCGCCGCCACGACCCAGCCCGCCGCGAATGGATCGCTGCCTGCCACCGCCGGCACGACGCAGGCGGCAATGCCGGTTCGCAATGTCGCGGTTTCTCAGCTTTCGCTAACGGCCGCAACGCCGCCGGAGCCCAAGGTCATTCAGGTACACGACCTTCTGACCGTCATCGTGCGACACCGGCTTCGTTACCAGAGTGAGGCCCGAACGAATCAGCAGAGCACCTGGGACCTGGAATCCACGCTCGACTCGTGGTTCCGCATCCATAACAGCAAGTGGGTAGATCAAAACTTCCAGGGCGGCTCGCCGAGCATTGAATTCGAGAACAAGAACCGCCTCCAGAACCAGGGCCGCGCGGATCGCAAGGACATCTTCGAGACTCGCGTCATGGCGGAGGTACTCGATATCAAGCCCAACGGGAATCTCGTCATCGGCGCGCACTCGCGGGTCAAGATCGGCGAGGAAGACCAGCTCATCGTGCTGACCGGCGTGTGCAACAAGAACGACATCGCCCCGGACAACAGCATTCTCAGCGACAAGATTTTCGCGCTCGACGTGGTCACGGAAAACGACGGCGCGATGCAGGACCTTGCCAACCGTGGATGGCTCAAGCGGCTCATGGATGACGTGAAGCCCTTCTGAGTGTGAAGGAATCGATTGTACGTGTGTAACAGACGAAAAACCCGGCAGCTCGCACTCGGCATCAGCCTCGCGCTTTGCTGCGCCCTGGCGATAACGCCCGAGACGCTGGCCACGCGCATCGCCGACGTGACCCATCTCCAGGGGCGCCGCGGCAACGTGCTCGTCGGTTACGGCCTGGTCATCGGCCTGCCCGGTACCGGCGACGGCGGCAAGTATCTCGCTTCCATCGTGCAGCTTCAGGCGATGCTGGCCAAGTTTGAGATTCCACTGCCGACGTCCGCGCTGGCCGACACGAAGAACGTCGCCATTGTCATGATTGAAGCGATGATCCCGGACAACGGGGTGCGCGAAGGCGATCGCATCGATGTGCGCGTCAATTCCAGCGGCGTCTCCAAGAGTCTCGCCGGCGGTCATCTCGTGCCGACGCCGCTCCAGGGACCGGGCCTCGATCGTATTTTCGCCTTTGCCAGCGGACAGCTTCGGCTGCCGGATTCAAAGATCAAGACGAGCGCCATCGTGTCGGGCGGCGCCATCATGGAAGCGGACGTCATCCACAACTACATCGACGAGGGCTGGGAAATCACCCTGGTGGTCGAGGACGTGTATGCCAGTCACGCGATGGCCGCGACGATCGCGCAGATCATCAATGAAGACGTTTCCGAAGTCGGCGAGATGCGCCGCATTGCCATCGCGCTGAATCCCAAGATGGTCGTCGTGCGGATTCCCGAAGGCCAGCGCGATAACCCCGCCGAAATGATTGCCCACGTGGAGTCTCTGGAACTGCTCATGCCGCCGGGCGAGGCGCGTGTCGTCATCAATCGGACGACGGGCACCATCGTCATCGACGAAGCGGTGGAGATCGGCCCCGCGGTCATCTCGCATAACGGCATGTCGATCGTCACGACGCAACCGCCTCCGAAACCGACGGAAGAGGCGCCGCTTATTACCGAGCAGCGCGTCGCGTCGATTCATGCGCCGAATCGAGACGGCAAGGGCGCCCGGCTCAAGGAATTGGTGGACGCTCTGAACCAACTCAACGTTCCCGCGCCGGACATCATTGAAATCGTCGAGAACCTGCATCGCACCGGGAAGATCACCGGCAAGCTCGTCATTGTGGAGTGAAACGTGAATCTCGCTGCTCTTAACAACTCAACGCCCTTCGCCGGCTCGCTGGCATCGCCTGCGTCTTCCGCGCTGCTGGCGGATAAGCCGTCGTCATTCGGCGGCGGGAAGGACGGCGGCGACTTCCGCAAGCAGGTCGGCGAGTTCGTTGGAAACATCTTTTACGGCACGCTGATCCAGCAGATGCAGGCGTCCAGTCTGAAGACCAAGTATTTCAGCGGAGGACGGGGCGAGGAAGTGTTTCAGGGGCAGTTGGGGATCGAACTCGCACAACGGCTGGGTCGTTCGGCGAACAACCCGGTCGCCGACAAGCTCGCCTCAGCGATTGAGAAGCGCCTCGGCATTTCAAACGTCCAAACAGATGTGACCGCCTCCGCCGGGCAGGAAGGCGCCGAATGACCCCAACACGCACAAACACTGCCGCTCACGAGCTGGTCGAGCTTCTCAAGTCGCTCATCTCGCTGCAGGAATCCCTTTACGCCGTCATCGAAGTCAAGCTTCAGGCGATGCGCCGGGCAGACGTGGAAGGCATGATCGCGGCGACCCGATCTGAAAGTGAACTGACCGCGAAGTTCAGCGAGCTTGATGCGACTCGGCGGTCGGTTGTTGACAGGCTGTGCAATCAGTACGGCACACCGGCGATTGAGGACGGCAGGCCCGTCCGGCTGAGCACGCTGCGGAAACGATTTGACGCGCCGCTGGCCGGCCGGATCGCGAAGCTCGCCGAGACGCTCAAGGAGCGGATGCTCAAAGTGGCCGAATCGAATCGCGTCGTGGAGCTCGCCAGCCGGGAGCTTCTCGTTCATTTCAAGACTCTCTTCGAGGCCATGGTCCAGGACGAGTCGCAGCCGACGTACTCGGCCGGCGGCGGCGTCAGTCGTGCAAAAGGTCCACGCGTCCTGGACGCAGTAGGTTAATCGTATGGCGTTGAACTCAGCATTGGGCATCGGTCGCTCCGCATTGACGGCGTACCAGGCCGCGCTCTCGGTTGTCGGCCAGAACATCGCCAACGCCGGGACGCCGGGTTACAGCCGTGCTTCGGCTCGACTCGCGGCGCTGTCGGGCACCGGGCTGAATACGGGGCAACTGGGAGGCGGCGTACGACTCGACGCGGTTCGCAGAAACGTCAATGAGTCGCTTAACGCCCGACTGCGGTTGTCAGGCTCGGATCAGCAATCCGCCCTGGCTCAGCGTTCAAGCCTTTCCCGCGTCGAGGGAATCTTCGATCCGCTCGGCGGCGACAATCTGGGCTCGCTGCTCAGCGAGTTTTTTGGATCCATCTCCGATTTGCAGAACACCCCTGAAAACCCCGCCAGTCGCGGCATCGTGGTCAACACGGCGACGGCCCTGGTCCAGCGCATCGGCGACGTGCGCGAGCAGTTGATCGGCCTTCGCAAGGACCTCAACGTCGATGTCGAGGACGCCGTTATTCAGGCCGACGCCATCGCATCGAAGATCGCGGAAATCAATGTGCAGATCAGCTCGACGGAGGCCGCGACCGGCGGTCCGGCGTCGGCGCTTCGCGACGAGCGCGATCGGCTTCTGACTTCGCTCTCCGAATACTTCTCCATCACCGTCAAGGAGCAACCCTCCGGCGCGGTGAACGTCTTCGTGGGCAATGCGTCGCTCGTGCAGTTTGGCGAGTCCTTCGGGATTTATACGTCCAACGAAGTGAACGCCGACGGGCTGAACGTCGCCGTCGTGCGATTCAAAATCGACAATGGTCCCGTCAATGCCGGCAGCGGCATCGTCAAGGGCCTGATCGAGTCCCGCGACACGCACGCTGGAACCCAACTCGCGCGGCTGGATACACTGGCCGCCGCCGTCATCAGCGAGGTGAATCGGATTCACGCGGGCGGCAAGGGGTTGAAGGACTTTACCAACGTCACGGGTCTGACCGGCGTCATTGATCCGTCGCTGGCGCTTTCCGCCGCGGACAACGGCGTGGCCTTTCCGCCGCAGACCGGCTCATTTTTCATAGACGTCAAGGACACGGCCACGGGCCAGGTGGTGCGGACACAAATCCACATTGACCTCGACGGCATCGGCGCCGATTCGTCGCTGAACTCCGTTGCCGCGGACATCTCCGGAAACGTGCCGAATCTCACGGCAACGGTGCTTGCCGACGGCCGGCTACAGCTTTCCGCCGCGAGTGGATACAGCTTCAGCTTTGCCGACGACACCTCCGGCGCGCTCGGCGCGTTAGGCATCAACACATTTTTCGGCGGCAGCGATGCCCTGACCATCAAGATGAACCCGACGATTGTGAGCGATCCCTCGTATATCGCCGCGGGCAAGTCCGGCCTGTCGGGAGACGGTGGCAATGCCACGGCACTGGCGTCGCTTGCCGATACGGCGGTCGCCGGACTCGGCGGTGTGTCTCTGAATGCGTATTACAACGCGACGATGGCGGACATCGCCGTGCGATCCTCCGGCGCGCAGAGCGCGCTGGATGCCAGCGGCATCGTCTTCGACTCACTGACCGCGCAGCGCGAGGCGGTCTCCGGCGTGAACCTCGATGAAGAGGCCGTCGCCATGATTTCCTATCAGCGCGCCTACCAGGGCGCTGCTGAGTACATGCGTGTTGTGGATGAAATGTTACAGGTGCTTCTCGGTCTCGTGAGGTAATTGATTCGCCGCATCGTGCGGCATGACGTGACCGGTCGCGAGCGACCGGCAAGGTGTTTGAGACAATGGCGATCCCCGGCGGTGGAATATCTCGAGTCTCGCATGGTCTGCAGACCTTTACGCTGCTGACCCGATTGCGCGACAATTCCCTGCGCCTCTTCCAGGAGCAGCAGCGCCTTGCCAGCGGCAAGCAACTCCTCTCGGTCAGCGATGATCCGATCGCGGCGACCAAGATCGCCCGTCTCAATCAGGCGCGCCAGGGCCAGGATCAGATCCTGACGAACCTTCGCCATGCCGACAAGCAGCTAACCGCCGCCGACGCCGCCGTTTCGGACGTCGCCGACCTGCTCATACAGGCATCGCGGATCGCCAGCGAGCAGGCGGGCAGCCTCCAGAGCACCGACGAACGAGCGTCTCAGGCCGTTGTGCTCGATGGAATCATCACGCAGCTTCAGAACCTCGGTAATCAGCAGTTCGAGGGACTCTATCTGTTCGGCGGGCGCAGCGTCGAGAACTCTCCGCTGAGTTCCACGCTCGGTCGTGTCGCGCATGTCGGAGACCTCGGCCGGCGCAGCACGATCGTCGATACCGGCTTTTCGCAGCCGTTCGACGTCAACGTCGCCGAGATATTCAATCTCAATGAGAACGTCACCGGCGGTATTGCAAACTTTAATGTTCAGCTCGCCGCAGATACGCGCATCTCGGATATCAACGGCGTGCTCAACGCAGGGGTTCGACTCGGTCCGATTCGCGTGACCCAGGGCGGCCCGCCGGTCACGTTCGACGTTGATTTCACCGGGGCGGACACGGTCGCGGACTTGATCGCACGATTCAACCAGGCCGCGGCCAATGCCGGCAGTTCGCTGACCCTCGGAACGAATCCGACAGACGCTTCGCGGCTCTATGTTGCTTCCGCGCCCGGCGTCACGATCGACATCAGCGACGTCGGTAATGGCACCACCGCTGCCGATCTGGGTATTCGCAAGACCGTCGGCGCCGGCGTCGATCTGGTCGGTGACGACGTTCAACCCAAGGCGACGCTGACGACGAGGCTGACCGATCTGGCGGTCGGCGGCATCAGTTTGCCCAGCGGCATACGAATTACGAATGGATCGCTGTCGGCGACGGTCACGTTTGCCGGAGCGACGACTGTCCAGGATGTCTTGAACACGCTGAACGCGTCGAATGTCGGCATTCGCGCTTCCATCAACGCGGCCGGTGACGGTATCGAGATTCGCAATCTCATCGCGGGTACTCCGCTCGTCATCGGGGAAAACGGCGGCGCCGATGCCGCAACCCTGGGCATCAAGACGGTAAACAACGGAACTTCCCTCTCGAATCTGAACGGGCTCAGGGGCCTGCATCCCGTCACCGGTGCTGATTTCCGAATCACTGACGCCAACGGCATTTCATTTGATGTTGACGTAAGCGGCGCCAAGACCGTCGGCGACGTCATCAATGCCATCAACGCCGCCGCCGCCCTCGCAGGGACCACGGTGACGGCGACTGTTTCCAACGCCGGCGCCGGTATCGCCCTATCGGGCCCGGCAGGAGCGGGGAACCTGACGGTTGAGAAGCTGAACCTTTCGCCCGTCGCGGATGAGTTGGGCATTCTCAAAACCGGCTCGGCCACGCTGCTTGAGGGCGACAACGTCGCGCAAAGTTATCAGTCGGGCATTTTCTCGGCGCTCTATCGGCTGCGTGACGCGCTGATCGCGGACAACTCATCGGAGATTACCGAGGCGGGCAGCCAGATCAACGCCGTGCAACGACACGTTTCGTCGGTCGCCGGTCAGGTCGGCGCGGCCTCGAAGGCCATGCGCGCCCGGCTGGAGCAGACCGAGAACGCGGTGACAGCGACGGAGGTTCTTCTCTCTGATCTCGAAGAGGTGGACTTCACTGAGGCGGTCACAAGATTTCAGCAGGCCCAGACGGCGCTTCAGGCGAGTCTGTTGGCCGGATCGCAAACACAAAACCTGTCTTTGCTGGACTTCCTGCGGTAGCTGGAGCTGCCGCGGCATTGACGGGAGACACTGTTCGTCGCGACGAGTGATTTTTGTCCGGGCTTATCAGCGAGCCGAGAGTGGCGAGCGAGGCCGGCGCGACGAAAGCTGGGGCCGCATGAGGCGGCCGGGAGCGAGTAAGTATGGTGATCGAAACATCAAGATTCGGCGGCATCGAAGTCGACGATCAGCGATTCCTCAATTTCCCCAGGGGCCTGCTCGGGTTCCCGGATGATCGTGAATACGCGCTGATTCAGACGGGCGAGCAGAGCGCGTTCTACTGGATGCAGGCGGTCCACCGGCCCGAGCTGGCCTTTGTCGTCTGCGATCCGCGCATGTTCATCCCCGACTTCAAGGTCGCGATCAAGCAGGAAGATCTCACGGCGATCGGCCTGGCCGATACGCACGGCTCGCAGGTGTTCGTCATCGTGAACAAGGTCGACAACGTTCTTACCGGCAACCTCCAGGGTCCGCTGGTGATCAACGTGGCCACCCGCATCGGCAAGCAGCTTGTCATGTCGGAGAAGAAGTACACGACGCGGCACGTCCTGGTGGAGATCCCGGCGGGACGGCAAATGGCGGACGTACGGACGGCCTAGGCAATCGGCCGCAAGTGCCGTTGACCGGGCCTATGATCCGGTCGCGGCCGGCGCGTCGTAAGGTGGTGGTCCGAGGACCACCCGACGCCCGGGCACTGAGTAAAGAGCCAGGGATGGCTCGATCTGTGCCGGGCACACCGAGACACGGATGTCTCTGTGTACATGGGAGTCGCGTATAGCGACCCAAAGGAGTCAGGGATGCTGGTCTTATCACGTCAGCGTGATGAAACGATCATGATCGGAGACGACGTCGAGATCACGATTGTTGATATTCGAGGCGACAAGGTGCGTCTGGGCATTACCGCGCCGTCGCACGTCCCCGTGCATCGCAAGGAAGTCTACGACGCGATCCAGAGGGAGAATCGTGCAGCGGCAAACATTAAGCCCGAGGATTTGCCCCCGGATGGCGGCGACGCCGGGATAGATGCGTCGTTGCGTAAGAGGCCGCGCGGACCGCGGCACTGAAGATCGTAATCGCGCGTCGGGCGTATGTAGCCAGCCCCGTCGCGTTTGTATGGATGAGCCGGCGCAGATGGTCGCCGGAAAGCAGTCAGGGAGGATTGTGACATGGCTCGGATAAACACGAACACGGCCTCGATTCTGGCGGCGCGCCAGTTAGGCCGATCGAACCAGGGACTTCAGACGTCTCTTGAACGTCTGTCCAGCGGGCTGCGCATCAATCGCGGCGCGGATGACCCCGCAGGCCTTATTATCTCGCAGAACCTGCGTTCGGAGATAGAAGGAGTGCGCCAGGCGATCAACAACTCGCAGCGCGCGTCCAACGTCGTGGCAACGACCGAAGGCGCGCTGAGCGAAGTGGCCTCGCTGCTCAACGATATTCAGGCGAAGATCGTCGAGGCAGCCAACGTCGGCGCCGTATCGGATGACGAAATCCGCGCCAACCAGTTGCAGATCGACTCGGCCATCGCATCGATCACCCGCATCGCCAACACGACCACGTTCGGCGGGCGAAAGCTCCTGAACGGCTCCCTGGGCTATGTCACCAGCGGCGTGAATGTGACCAACGTGACCGACCTGCGCGTCAACGCCGTCCAGTTCGGCACGGCGAGCTACATCCCCGTCACGGTCAACATCGTGCAGTCGGCTCAGCACGCCTCCCTGCAGTTCCAGACCAGCGCCATCACCGCCGGCGTCACCCTGGAAATCGCCGGAACGAACGGCGTCACCACCCTCCCCTTCATCGCCAATACGACGGCCAGCGCCATCGCGGCTGCCGTCAACCTTATCAGTGATGCAACAGGCGTCAGCGCGTCGCTGATCAACCCGGCCAATGCCGCCAGCGGCATCTATCTGACCTCCATCGAGTACGGAAGCGACGCCTTCGTGCAGGTCAGCGAGATCGGATCGACTCCGAACGTGTTCACGACCGTCGATGCCAACGGCGATCAGGTGAAGCGTGACAACGGTCGAGACGCCTCCGCCACGATTAACGGTGCTAGCGCCCTGGGACGAGGCCTGGACGTTTTCCTCAATACGACGAGCCTGGCGATCGAGCTTCGGCTGAGAGAGTCGTTCAACACAATCGGCTCAACCTCCTTTGCCATTACCGGCGGCGGTGCCACGTTCCAACTTGGGTCCGGCGTCGATTCCAATCAGCAGGTCAACATTGGTGTGCAATCCACCGCGGCATCCGGATTGGGTAACGGCACGGTCGGTTATCTCGCGGACATTGCCAGTGGTGGGCAGTCAAGTCTGGTCGGCGGAAACTCCGCGGACGCGGCGAAGATCGTGGCGGAAGCCATTCGCCAGGTGTCGGTCCTGCGGGGACGACTTGGCGCCTTCGAGAAGAACACTGTTGATACCAACATCAACCAGCTCCAGATCACTCTGGAGAATCTTACCTCGGCGGAGTCGACGATCCGCGATCTGGACTTTGCCCAGGAAACGAGCGCCCTGACCCGATCGCAGATCCTCGTGAGTGCGGGAACCAGTATTCTCGCCATCGCCAACCAAACGCCTCAGACGGTGCTCTCGCTTCTCCAGTAGTCGGGATTGAAGCCTGATACGACCGTTCCGGACCTCTTTCGGGCGAACTCATTGCCCTGAAAGAGCTTCGGACCCCAATTTTTGGGCACAAATCGCGGTTCGCAGGGTGCCGTCCGGTTGGCCGGCGCGTTATAATCCGGGCTAACCATTGAGGGGATATGCCCGCGCGGCCCATTGTGTACGCCGCCCCGCCGCTTACCAAGTGACCCGACTAAAGCGAGGATCAGAATGAGGAACCGAGGAAAGAGCACACTCCTAATCACAGCAATTATCGTCGCAGTGACCGCGGGGCTGACCCGTGCCGCAGGTCCGACGCCGTTGACGACCGTCCGAATCTATCCGCCCGACGCCAGTCCGACCCAGTTGTATCGTCCGCTGTTCGTGACCGCACCGCCCGGCGATGCAAGTCGCCTTTTTGTTGTGCAGCAGAGGTTGTCAGCCGCCGCGACGACCCAGGGGCGTATTCGCGTTCTCAACAAGGCTACCAATGCCATCATTGGAACGAGTTTTCTGGACACGTCCGGGCAGAGCAACGGCAACGAGGAAGGCCTCCTGGGTATGGCCTTTCATCCCGACTATTACGCCGATGCGCCCAACGTCAATCGAGGCGCGTTTTTCATTTATGTCACCCAGGGCGGCAACAACCACGTTTGGCGATACACCGCTACCGGCCAAGACCCCGACGCCAACACCGCCGATGCTGGTTCCGCTCAACTCGTCCTTACCATCAGTCACCCGGGCAACAGCAATCACAATGGCGGATGGATCGGCTTTGGCCAAGATGGCTATCTCTATATTGCCACCGGTGACGGCGGAGGCGCATGTGATTCGGCCGGCAATGCCCAGAGCATCAACTCACTTCTTGGAAAAATGCTTCGCCTCGACGTCAGTGTCGATCAGAACCCCGGTAGCTCAACCGTCTGGAGCTATCTGAATCCGCCCGACAATCCCTTCGTGGGTGTCGCCGGGCTCGATGAGATCTACCAATACGGCCTGAGAAACCCCTGGCGGTGCAGTTTCGATCGACTGACCGGCAACCTATACATGGGCGACGTCGGCCAGAATGCCCGAGAAGAAATTTCACTGGCGCCTGCCGGCGTCGGCGGACTGAACTTCGGATGGGATGTTCGTGAAGGTTTTCAGTGTTCAAACATCCCGTCCAGCAACTGCACCAGTGGTTGCAGCACGACGGGCAGGTTGAATCCCATCTGGGATTTCGTCTGGACAAGCGGCAGCGCGGTCACCGGCGGCTATGTGTATCGCGGCGAAAAGATCCCCGATCTCAAGGGAACATATTTCTACGCCAACTACAGCAACGGCTTAATCGCTTCGTTCGCCTATGCAGGCTCCTGCCCTGGCCCGGCCTTCCAGTGCAGTGCCGTGACGGCCGGTCAGGTGACAACCCGCACCGCAGAGCTAGTGCCGACCGGGCCCATCGGCGGGCTGTCGATCGGCTCGATCGTGTCCTTTGGCGAGGACGCGGAAGGTGAACTTTACATAGTTGATCAAAACGGGGGCGAGATTTTCAAGATCGTGGTGAATTGCGCGGGCAGCGCCCTGGCGATTTCCGATCATCCCGATTCGCAATCGGCTTGCGAAGGCAGCACCGTCATCATGAGCGTCGGCGCCGGCCCGCTCCTGGGCGCTCCGACTTACACCTGGAAACGCGGCATGACCGTCGTCGGCGCCAATGATCCCACGCTGGTTCTGACGGGCGTTACACCGGCCGATGCCGGCGACTATACCTGCACCGTCGAGGACCAGTGCGCGATGGTCGTGAGCAATATCGCTACGCTGACCATCGACACGCCGCAAATCGGGGACGTCAGCGCGGACTGCGCCATCGACCTGCTCGACCTGCCGCTCTTCGTCGATGTTCTCATCGGCGTGGATGTGGATGCCGGTCGCATTCTTCGTTCGGATATCGACGGGCTAAACGGCCCTGACGGCGCAGATATACAGGGCTTTATTGATCTGCTCCTGCCCTGATTGAGTGGTTCAGATCTATTCGCATGAATGAGGGCGATTGGTTAACATCCAATCGCCCTTTTTTATGCGCCAAGCGATACTTCCAGCACGGCACCAAAGGAAACTCGGCTCGGCGTTCGCGCCGTCCGGCGATGATGGCGTGGTCCGGCAGCGATTGGGACAGGTGGCGACACCGCGCCCGGTCGCCGACTGGATGACATACTGGGCGTGTGCCGATCGACCCCGTCGCATCCTCGACCCAGCCGTTGGCGAGGGCGTGTTCATCGAGTCCGTTCGAGAGTGTTTTGGGCAGCGCGGGCTCAAATGCCCCGTGGTCCATGGCTGCGAAATTGATGCAGACATTGTCCGTCGCCTCGCGGGGCGTGGCCTGCCGCTCGATCTGAGGCAGGTCGATTTTCTGCGAGCCCGGTTTGCATCGGGCTTCGACGCAGTGATCGCCAACCCGCCGTACGTTCGGCACCATTCCCACGGGTGTGATGAGGCGACTTTCGGCCGGATGGACCGTCTTTGCGGCGAACGAATGACCCGCATGACCAACCTCTACGGCTTGTTCCTCATCAAGATCAGGTCGCTTCTTGCTCCGGGCGGTCGCGCCGCCGTCATTGCCCCGGCTGAGTGGCTCAATGCCGATTTCGGAGTGCCGATCAAGCGGCACCTGCTTCGAGAGAACGCCATCGAGGCGATCATCCAGTTTTCCCACGCCTCCGCCATTTTCAGTGATGCCCTGACCACCGCCGCGATTGTTCTGCTCCGCAGCGGCCGCCGGGTTGGTGATCGTGTACGACTGGCGATGGTCGATGACGCGGATGAGTTGGCGAAGCTGGACCTCGATCGCACGACCGAGCGAAGTCCCGGCGAGCTTGATCCGGCACAAAAGTGGTCGCCGATGATCGAGGGGCGCACTCGCGCGGCTCGATCTGCGTTCAAACTGGCCGATATCGCAGATTGCTCGCGCGGCATTGCCACGGGAGCGAACGACTACTTCACGATGAGCGAGTCGACACGACGCCGATGGAAGATTGATCGCCGCGATCTTTGCCTGTGCATCGCCAAGGCCCGGCAGATTCCCGGCAATCGGCTTACGGTCGGCGAACTGCGCGCACTGATTGAGGCCGATGAGCGCATCTACCTCCTCTCGCCGCGCGCATCGCTGTCAACCGCCGTGAAGAAGTACCTCGCCGAGGGTCGTCGTCTTGGCATCCCCGAAAGATATCTCCCTTCGCATCGGCCGGTCTGGTTTCGCCCCGAGGTGCGCCGACCCGCTCCGATTCTTGTATCCGTCTTTGCACGCGGGCGATTCCGCTTCGTTCATAACAAGGCGGGCGCGCTGAATCTCACCGCGTATCACGGCATCTATCCGCACGATGCTTCGCCGCAGCGCGTTCGCGCACTTGTCGATTATCTCAATTCGCCTTTTGCCGCGAGGTCGCTTGCCGATCATCGCCGCATCTACGGCGGCGGGCTCATGAAGCTCGAGCCCCGCGATGTCGAATCACTCGAAATCCCTGATTGCCTGTATCATCCCCGCAACGCCGGGCAACGCTGATCGGCACACGAACCATCAAAGGATCATCATGCATTCAACTTCGCCTGCCGGGCCGGACCATGACGCAGCACCGAGTCCTCGGGGCACCTGGCGATTTCCGGCGACTTTCTGGTTCGCCAATATCGCCGAGCTGTTCGAGCGTGCCGCGTTTTACGGCATGTTCATCAGCCTTCAGCTCTATCTCGTCGGCGAAGTCGGCTTCACCGACGTGACCGCCGGGGCCGTTGCCGCGTGCTTTTCGCTGTTGTTGTATCTCATGCCTGCGTTCCTCGGGCCGCTTGCCGACAAGATCGGATTCCGCGCCGCTCTCATCCTTGCCTTCGCCCTGCTCACCGGCGGATACGCCCTGCTCGGAGCGCTTCAGATCAAGGCGACCGTCGTCGTCGCGCTTGCCCTCGTCGTCCTCGGCGGGGCGATCGTCAAGCCGGTCATCTCCGGCACCGCCGCGAAATGCTCGGACGAGTTCAACCGTGCCCGCGCCTTTTCCATCTTCTATTTCATGGTCAACATCGGTTCCTTCTCGGGGAAGACCTTTGCCCCTTTCATTCGCCAGGGATTTGATCTGCCCGGCTTCGGTCACTTCGAACTCGGCATCAAGTATGTGAACTTCTATGCGGCGGCGATGGCGTTTATCGCGCTGGTCATCGTCATTATCGCCTATCGCAATCCCGATACCGCCGGCATCGGCAGATCATTCTCCGAGGTCTTTGATTCGTTCATTCGTGTGCTGGGCAACGGCCGATTCATGTGCCTGATCGTCATCGTCGCCGGGTTCTGGACGATCCAGGGCCAGCTCTATGCCGCCATGCCTGCCTATATCATTCGACTGGTCGGCGAGCAGGCCCGGCCCGAGTGGCTGGCGAACATCAATCCGTTTGTGGTCGTGACGTGTGTCATGTTCGTCACGCATCTTGTGCGCAACGTGAAGCCGGAGAACTCCATCGCCATTTCGCTGGCGATCATCCCCTTTTCCGCGCTGTCGATGGCGCTCGCACCCGTTCTTCAGCGCGCTACGGGTAATTCAATCGACATCCTCGGGTTCGCGATGCATCCGATTACAGTGATGGCCATCTTCGGTATCGCGGCGCAGGGGTTGGGCGAGTGCTTCCTTTCGCCGAAGTTCATGGAGTATGCGTCCAAGCAGGCGCCAAAGGGCGAGGAGGGGCTGTATCTCGGATTTCAGAATCTCCACTCGAGCATTGCGTGGTTCATCGCCTTTTTTCTCTCGGGATTCCTGCTGGATCGGTACTGTCCCGATCCGAACAAGCTGAAGGTACTCGATCCCGCCGCATATGCTCAATGGCAGGACGCCATCGCGGGCAACGGCGCGATGCCCACGGCGTATGCCAGCGCGCATTACCTTTGGTATGTTTACGCGGGGATCGGTGTGGTTTCTCTCTTGGCCCTGCTGCTGTTCAAGTATGTGACGGCGAATCTCGATCGCCGCGCGGCGGCAGCGGCCGCCGGCACTGGAAGTCGATGAGGCGGCCGACGGGGGAAAGCGCACTGCGCGAGGGGGGAGTCGAACCCCCACGGGTTGCCCCACAGGATCCTAAATCCTGCGCGTCTGCCAGTTCCGCCACTCGCGCCTGAGGGGGTTGAGGGGAGATTGTCGCTGCCGGTGAAAGCGGCGTCAAACCGCATCAGACCGGGCGATGGCCGATGGCGATTTCTGATAATACAAAAAGGGCCGCCGGGCATATCGCGCTTCCGGCGGCCCCGGAAGTGCGAGCCTCATTTTCGGGCAAATCGAATCGCCCCGGCCTCCAGCTTGAGCGTGATAGCGCTCGCTTTGCCGGCATCGATTTCAAATGTTCCCTCGCGAGACTCCTCGCCGATGAGGACCGTCACCGCATTGCCGTCAAACTTGATGGCGGGAAGTTTCATCTTTCCCAGTTTGAAGCGCAGGCCGTTCTTCGTGGCGATAATGCGGAGCGTGCCGAACCACTTGTTCGTGTAGGTTCCGCAATACGACTTCCGCGGGAGCGCCAGTTTCTTTACGTCGGCTGAGTCCGCCTCAGAGTCTATCTTTGCCGCACGGGCGCGAATCCCAGGCAGGCGCTGGCCCAGCCCAAATCGATGGCCCGGGAGCAGGTCCGGTACGTTTGCGTCGAGGAGCTTTTTGTAAATGTCCACCGACATGATCTGGTCGGCGAAGATGGCCGCCGGTGCACCCGCATTGGTGAGAACGACGACGCCGATTTTTTTCTCCGGCAGGAATGAAAAGTGGGCGCCGGCCCCGATGTACCCGCCTCCGTGCGAGGCATAAACGGGCCCGTTCGGCTGAAACGTCCCGACACCCCAGGCCAATCCAAATCCGTTGATGACGCGGATGCTTCCGTTGGGCGCCTTCGAATGCAGCCGAAGCATCTCGGCGGCGCTTGCGGAGTTAATGATGTGCTTGCCATCGATCTCACCGCTGTTCATCCAGATTCGCAGCCAGCGGGCTGCGTCATTGATCGAAATGCCCAGGCCGCCGGCCGCGTGCATTGTGCTATCCATCTTGCGGTGGCGGGCAGGCTCCAATCCTTCGGACCCGACCTCGTACGGTGTGGCGTAGTCCGTTCCGCCGTACATGCGATCGGCGTAGCCCGTTGTTCGCGACATTCCGGCGGGTTTGAAAATCACCTCATCGAGATAGTCCCGCCATGACTTGCCGGTGACGGATTCAATGACGCGACCTAGTAGCGTGAAGTGGATGTTGGTGTACTCCGGGCTTCCCGTGACCGTGCCGTACTCCTTGAGGAGGCGGTAATACCGATCATCGGTGATCTCGCCGGTGTAGGCGTCGAGGAAAACGATCGGTCCGCAGTTGATACCGTACGCATGGGAAAGCAGATCGCGGATTGTCACTTTCTTCGTCAGCTCAGCGTCGGGCAGCTCAAATCGCGGCAGGTATTTCTTCACCGGGTCGTCCAGCTTGATTTTGCCCTGATCGACGAGAGTCATGATACCCGCGGCGGTGAACGGCTTGGTGCAGGAGGCGATGTAAAACTGCGTATCCGGAGTCACCGGGAGTTGTTTCTCCCGATCGCGATACCCAAACGTATCGAGGTAGATCACTTTGTCATCTTTAACGACCACGATCGCCAGACCGGGCACGCAGAATTCATCGAGTGCAGGGGTCCAGCGGTCGTGCAGGCCGGCTAGCTCTTTGGGGATGGGTTTACTGCCCGATTCCTTGGACGTTATCTCGCCCGCGGGCGAAACCGAAGAAATGAGGCCGGCAGCGGCCAGGGATGCGACCCATCGAAAACTCTTCACCATGACGACTCTCCAATTGCTTGACAGAAAAGGCGGCTCGCGCTGATGCGTTCATTTTCCCACGCTGCCGGGTGGGCCTTCTTGGACAATTCATGCGCAAAGGCGAGAAACTCATTGAGCCTCTGAATCGGCTCCGATGCCCACGAGCCGCCGATATCGAGCCGGTGAAAGGCCAAGTTGACGGCGGAATGCCCGATTGAGGTGGGGCTGATCGAAAAAACCCGCATCCAGGGCGGTCTCGCAAAGCGAAGTGCTGCGATGCGCCATCGCATGCGCGGCATATTGGACGCGCAGACGACGGATATATTCGACGACGCCGCAGCCGTGGATGCGCTGAAACACGCGAGCCATGTGGACCGGATGAACGCCGACAATCTCCGCGAGGTTCGCGACGCGGATCGTGCCCGGCAGCGACGAGCGGATATGGTCTTCGACGCGAGCCATCCAACGGGGCCGCGTCGCGGGAACTCGCCTGGTTTGTGCCGCCGCCGCTCCCAGGGCATCGAGGGTCAAATCGCTTAGCGCCGGTCCGTGGTTGCCTCTCTCCCGATTGCGCAGAATTGTGAACATATTGAACAGGACCGGAGCGAGTCGGGTATCCGCGCCGCAGCGATAACCGCGAAGGACGAATTCACCGTCACAATGAAGTTCCTGGATGCCGTCGGGAATCGTGATTTGGAGCGTCGTCGTTTGCCAGTCGCCGAATTGGTCGGCGTGAGGCACGCCGGGCGGCTTGATGACGCAATCGCCGACGCCGGCGCGGATGGAGCCGAAGGCGGATTCTTCCTCAAAGGCGCCGCGAATGACGAGGGTGACGCTGGCCGACTCGTGGGCATGAAATTCCATGCGCCGCCCCGGTCGGTAGTGGACGATGCGAACGCGCAAACCATGAAGATCGACGACTCGATCAGCTTGGCCTCGTGCGATTGAAAGGTGGGGCATGGGCACGCGCAGACTCCCATCGGCCGCCTCGCGCAGCGGTTGGGAAGGTATTGGCCAAAGTTCGCATGATATTTTGCGGTGTTGCCGGATCGAGGTTTCGACCTCTAAGCCTCGCACTCGTCAGGGATTCCGTTCATGTTTGTATCGGCTGATCCGAACGGTGGAGGAATCAGTACATCGCAGGAATCCGGCACTCCGTTGACGTTGCAGTCGGGGCTGACAATACCGTCTCCATCGGGATCAAGTGGATCGACATCGCAATCGTCGTGGATGCCATTGTCGTTACAGTCCGCCTCGCACTCGTCTGGGAATCCGCTCCCATCACAATCCTCGCTGAAGCCAGTGACGACATCATAGTCGTCCGGGATACCGTTGTGGTTGCAGTCAATCTCACACTCATCCGGAGTGAAGTTTCCGTTAATGTCCTGACTGGATCCGAGTAGGATGTCCTGCAAGTCGTCACGTTGGTTTTCGTTACAATCGGTAATCTCTTTGCCGCCTGGGAACTCACATGTGTAGGAACCGGTTAGCAGCGTCGCCACGAAGCACGGAATGTCATCCACTGATACGGTTGCATCGTTATTCATGTCCGCCGGACACAATTCAATGATAGTCATGCAAGCCTGCGAGGCTAGAAGCAAGTCGATAAAGGGTTGAATGTCGAGTCCGTTGACGAAGCCATTATTATCCACGTCACCTTTCAGGCATGGTGCAAGCGAAGCCTGAAACTCGGCGTGGCCAACCGGCAGGAGAGTGACGTGCGGTTCGTGGTGAATGGGGCCGACCAATGCCGACCCTGTCCAACCCAGCACGACCTGCCCAGCGCGGCCGTAGACGACAGTGTGCTGGGAGGACCCGCCTAGGCGGCGGACGATCTCGCCGTTAGGCGCGCTCGGTCCGTCGGCAAGCGTCGCGCGGAACTCGCCCCCCATCGGCGAACCATTGGAATCAAAGTAGACTGCGTGGATTTCTCGACGATTGGGAATTCCCGGCACTTCGGTGTTCCATGCGATGATGAATCGTCCGGCGTATGACGATGGGAATGAGGCCAAGTCTGAATACTGGATGAGTGAAACTGTGGGATTGGCCTCGTCGTCGTTGATGGCGCTGCCGAGGCTCGGCGTATCAATTCTAAAGACCGAGGAGACGGCAGTAACTTCATCCGAAGGCCCACCGTTCCACTGAAAGCGCCTGGCGAAGATGCCCGGTGCGGGATGATTGCACTCAAAAGGGACCGGCCCGACCCAAGTAACCACGATACGGCCATCCTCGTCGAACGAGACGGCCGGTGAGACTTGTTGACTGTCTGCTGGTTCGCTTGCAACGTCGTTGACCCAATCAATCCCGAGTGGGTCGAGGCCTGCAATTTCGTCGACCAACGCGCCGGTGGCGTCATACACCCTCAAAGCGATGTTGAAAGGGGAGTTGGGATTTGAAGGCTGCTCGGCCTCGGCCCACGCTACGATGTAATCGCCGTTTGGCCTCATTGCCATGCAGGGTTTCCATTGAGGAAAGCACTCAGAGTTGCAGGAACGAATCGTACTCGCCAACGCGGGCGAAATGCCCTGAAAGAGCCCTGTAGGGCCATCCGGGCCCACATTATACCAAGTGATCCTCCTGCCGCCGAAATCGTTTGCCCCAACCGACGGCTCCGCATCAGATTTCATTGGAGGAGCGCTCATGACACCGATTGCGGTTGGCGACGCGTTAAAATCGAAATCGGAGTACAGCACGTGAGAACCAATGGGAGGCAGACAATCGTTGCAACGACCAATCCAACCGGCACGCACGGTTCCAGCGGGGCTTACGGCAATCGAAGGCGATTCAAAGAGCTGCGGTGTACCAAATAGTCCAGTTGTGACAGTTAAGAGCTCAAACGAGCCGCTTAGGACACCGTCCGGCGAATACCGCTGGACTGCAAGCCGTTGAGAACTCTCATCAAACATGGGTCTAAGTCTCCATGCGACCATAAACCCATTGCAGCCCTCAATGCCTACCGACGGCCACTCGGCAACAGAAGTGTCCCCCAGTTCGGAGTCCACCGGAAGTGGGGCCTCAACAATTGAGCCCGGACCAGACCAAACGGGCGGGTCTGGAATGCCAGAACAAGTCTGTGCTGAACCCGTGTCAGCAGTAAAAATCGCGGCCATGGTGGCAAGCAAGCTGAAGTGCGGCTTTGAAATTGGTCTGATTCTGTTTATCTTTTTGAACAGAAACATAAATTCCTCCCTTTCGTGAACGGGTCTGAGATGATTATTCTCGACGATTCAGTCGAACGTTAAGGCTTACACGTTCGGACGCAGGAATCGGGAAAATATCCGAGATTATAGAATGCGCGCAGCCCGTAGCCCAATCCTCCCTAACTAATCGGGAGGGTACAGAGTTTCTATGCTGAAATCAAGCAGCACACTTGGTCGGTCTAGCGATCAGGCACGCTTGCTTGAGTCGCCGACATTTGCAGAGTTGGGTGGCCGAGCCTCGCCGCAACAAACTCTAGCCGCCGATGCGGAGTCCCTCGGCGGCGGCGCCGCTGAGGCCGAAGTGAATTCGGGTGTCGCGCCAGAATCCCGCGTCGTTGAGGCCAATTCGGGTTCCACGCGGGAGCCACTGGTGAGGATTCGTTGCGTCCAAATCTCCTTGAGTTTCGGCGTGACCATCCCAGAAGACGAGATTGATCTTGTACGCATTTGCAGCAGCGCCAACGGGCACATCGCCCGGCGAATGGCGGAATGCCCAAACGCGACCATCGACGCGGCCAAGATAACCGTTGCCCGGCGCTCGGGCTCGATCCCAAGACCTCGTGTAGCTCGCGAATGCACCAGAATCCGAAAAAGCCCCACCCCATAGTGCCCCGGCTCCCAAATCGTAATCCGGTTGAACGATGCCAGCCATACTGTTTGCCGCAGAGAATCTTGCCCCGTCCGCAAAGAAAACCTTGCTTGCGGGGGTGCCGACCTTATCAATCTTCGGCGCGTAACCGGGTGGAAGGCCCGGAGCGCTTGGGAAGGGTAATCCGACCCCGTTCCCGAGGTCTGCGATCGCAGGATCAGTGCGCGTCATCATGATCCGGCTCGTGGCGTAACTCACCATTCTTCCAGTGCCCGCATCAACAGAGCCGGGTCCGGGGAAAAATGTCGAAAGGAACTTATTTGAACGGCACAGAAATGTCGGGTGCGATCGGAGTTCGTTGAACCGTCGTGCAACTCCACTTTCCGTTCCATCCGCCAAAATTATTCCCAGGCCCATGACCTCTGCCAAGGGCCCCATGAAATCCCATCGCTGAAGTGCAGCGCCAACTGCAAGTCCTGAACTCGGTACTGTGGTGCCAGATGTAGAAGGAGCGCCCACCATCGCATTTTCGTTATCCGTCGCGAACGCATTTGCACCTTGAGCAACGCCTCTCATCTGAGCCATGCACGCGACTTTTTCGGCAGCCCGCCGCGCGCTGGCGAGGGAAGGCAAGAGAATCGAGATGATGAGGGCGATGATCGAAATCACCACCAACAGCTCGATGAGCGTAAAGGCGTTTCGCTTCATGATACGAATGTTGCACCGCGTTGCTTGCCGCATGGCTGATTCCTCGATTTCATCGTGAAGCCCCAAACATCGGGAGCTTCACCGGTGTCGCCTTGTCACTGGCTCGCCTGTCCGGTTGCCGCCGTCATCAGTTCCTCAGGCGGCAACGGATTATGTCCGATGACCTCTCGCCCGCAGTCCGGGCAGAAGGTCGGCTCCAGGTTATTCCGATCGAGTCGGATATTGAGAATCACGTAGGTCGGCTCAGCCTTGGCGGCCCACTCACCGTTTGGGCCTTTTGTCCAGTAGCAGTGCTCGGCAGCGTAGCCCGATTGGTGGCCGCACTTGGGGCACTCGATCGGTTCTCGGTCGCCTTCCTTGGGGGTGTAGTCAAAGACCGCCTTGCAGTCGTTGCACATGAAGCCGCGGATAGAGGCGTACTCGGCCTGGCTGTCGCCGGCGAGGTTCTTCCAGGCAACGCCGACGGCGACAAGGAAGATGACGCCTGCGACGACCATCTTGATGATGCTCTTCTTTGATTCGGGTTCCGGCGTCTGCACGAGTCGGTCACCTCAGTCGATGTGGCTCACCCCAAGCTGTCGCGACGGAATCGGCGAGACTGCCAAGCCGACACGGCAGCACAAAAACCTATGGAATCATAGTTTCCCCTGTTTCGAGCGTCTGTTCAAGGGGGTACCTCGTTAATTCTGCGTGAATCGGCTTAGGGAGGCGTGCCTATATTCACAGCCATATCGAGGAAATCGGAGCAATCCGGACGATTCGGCATGCGCCGCCGCTCGGTCGATTCACCGGAATAGGTGATACCCCGGCTTGGCCTGAAATGACAATCTAGGGCGCGACGTAGTTCGCTTCGAGGTCGGCGTCGGCTGCTTCGGCCCGGGCGGACATGATCCGGAGGACCGGCCCGAGGGAGAAGTATCGACCGGGGCAGGCGGTTTTATGGGTGACGCCGCCGTGCGTGAGGATCTTGCTGTCGGGAATGCCGCACTTGGCGGTGAGGAACGAGGAAAGTCGGGCCAACGAGGCGAGCTGCTTCTGAGTCGGCGGATGGGAATCAAAATCGCCGATCAGACAGATGCCGATGCCGTGTTCGTTGTAGTGATTGTTCGGCGTCTTGCAATGCGCGCCGTGCTTTTGCTGTCGCCAGCGATTACCGACGAAGATCTGCCCGTCGGGGTACTTCACACCGTTGCCGATGACGAAATGATATCCCAGATCGTCCCAGCCGCGCTGCCGAACGTGATAATCGCGCATGCCTTCAGGCGTGGACTTATCGCTGGCCGAATGATGCACCACGACACACTGCCATCGTTTTGAAAAGCCGCCGGGCGGGGTCCAGCCATTATCCGCGCCCGTTGCATAGCGCTTCGGAGGAGCCGGCGCGGGGCGGTCGACGGGTCGCATGGGGGCCGGCCGACCACCCACATAGGGATCGAGGTCGGCGACGCGCGGCCCGGAAGGCTGCTGGCAGCCGGTCATGCCGACGAGCAAAGATACGCATGCCCGGACGGAGTATAGAAAAGCGGATTTGTGCGGAAGTCGTTCGTACATGGTCTTTCTATGAATCGGCGAATAACTGTCGAACAGCCTAACATCGGGACGCCCGGCAGGGCAAGTGAATTGAATCGACGCGAAACCCCACAGGACGCCCGAGAAAATCAGGGGCTCTGTGCGAATGCTCTTAGATACGCTCGACTATCCGGTTGGTTCGCAGCCTCGGCATAGACGGCAAGTGCGTCCGGAAAGCTGCGGCCAACCTTCACGAATACCCCCTCATAGTCGCTGAGGCCCCCCTGATAGACGATCGCCGCGAGGAGTCGGGCATTGTCGAAGGGCGACGTCCGCAGAAATGACCAGTATTCGGGATCGGCCAGGAGCGGCTCATAAGTGGTCGAATAGGCGGCAAGGGCCGCGTCGAGCTCGGCTTGGCGGTTGGCGATGATGACATCCGGCGGGTCGCCGCGACCGGCGGCCTGGGCGTAATAGGCGGCCATTCGGTTGTAGGCGGCGACGACATAGAGATCGATGACCGCCTTGTCGGCATATCGAACCCGCGCGGCCATGGCCTGCGACGAATCGACACCGTAGTTCAGGTCGAACCACTCCTGCGCGGCCGCTCGACCGATGAAGGTGGCCATTCCCTCGTTAAACGCACCATCGTTGGGTTTGAAGATCGTCTGGTGGGTCATCTCGTGGAGGATGAGTTCAGCCAGTTCCGCGTCGTCGTCCTGGAGATTCGACTGCCGGACGGGATCGGCGAAGAAGTTCAGCGTGGAGAAGCCCGCAGCCCGGCCGAAGAAAACGTCGTATCCCTCATCCTGCAGAGAAAGCGCCACGCGCCGGGCGTATTCCATCTCGAAGAAGCCGCGCGTCGAGTATTGCCCGATGATCGGGTAGTCCCAGAGATACGGCGTGAGGCTGTGCTTGGCCGAGGCGGAGACGACCCAGACAGCGGGCTCCATGCCGTTGTAGTCGAAGACGGTGTAGGAGTCGGTCCCGCGGAGGCCGACGACGTGAATGCCGAAAAGGCGGACGTGCTGCGTGATGGCCAGCTTGGCCCGCTCGTCGTCGGTCAGGTTTGTGTCGGCGAGTGCCTGGTCAACGGGCACGATGCGGCCGAGGACGCCGAGCTGGCCGAAGGCGATGTGGGTGAGGTATTCAACATCGCAGCCGGCGAGAGCGCTCAGACAGAGCGACAGCAGGACGGCTAAAGGGGCAGTTCTTCTGATGGGCGTCAAGGAAAAGGCTCCGGGCGAGTCGTACGTCGGATGATTGTATGCCGGGAAGCGGAGGCGGAAAAGCGCGGCCTGCATCCGGCGCGAGGCGACAGGCCAAAGCGAGCGTTTCCTCGGCCTGTAGGGCCAAAAATTCAGTAGGCAGGTGCATCGCACCTGTACCCGAGCAAGCCCCAATCCATCTCGACCCCAACGGGGTCGCATCCCGGCCCGCGCGATCATCGTTCCCTGCGCGAGCGCTGAGCAAAAATAAACAAATGGAGACCTACCTAACCACGACCCAAAGAGGAAGCGCTATGTGCACAACCAAAACCCTCAGCCCCCTGGCCCCTCTGTGTCACTTTCCCAAATCGTTTTTCAAAGACTTACAAACGAATTTCCCCGAGATTTTTCGTGCCTGTTCGGGCATACACCGGTTCTGTTTCACCTTGCCCGTTTTCACGCAAAACCACCGCAAACGCGAAGCGCCCCAACACACGACCGCCACAACACTTGCCGGCGTCCGCCAAAACTTTTTTCGCCTATTGTCACCTTCGATTCTGCGCTGCATTCCGCGCAAGGACCTCGCGTACCGGCAAGATGCCGATGCTCCCCCTGGGGTCCTCGCACGCGCTTCGGGCTGTTATGGGCGGCAAATACGGAACGCAATTTGGACCTACGACAGCTTGCCGCTGCGGAGGATGGCGATGAGCAGCCCGCCGGCCATGACGAAGGTGATTGCGTAGCCGACGAAGCCGAGGTAGCGGATGGGCATGCCGAAGATTGGCGCGTCGATGGAAAGCAGCATGGTGCTGCCGATGATCGTCGAGGCCACCAGCATGGCGAAGGCGATGCGATTGCTCGACCGATCCAGTTCGCTGGCGAGGTGGTCGAGATTCTCGTGTTTGATGTTGATCTGAAATTGTCCACGACCCATGCCGCGCATCGTGTCGCGGATGAATCGAGGGGCGTCGCGGAGGATGCTGAACAGGTGCCAGGTGGACATCCCGGCCATGCGAAGCAGGCGCGCCGGGGAGAATCGATCGCGAAGCAGCTTGGAGAGCTTCGGTTGAAGCAGTTCGAGCAGATTGAGGTCGGGGTCGATCTGCAGGACGACGCCGGAGACGGTGGCCAGCGACTTGAACAGGGCGACGAAGTCGCGCGGCAGCGTGACATCGTTGCGCCGGACCGTGTCGATGAGTTCGCGGAAGATGGTGACCAGGTCGAGCCGGTGGAGCGGCAGGCCGTAGTACTTTTCCAGCATCTGGCGCATGTCGGAGGCGAGGACGAGGCGGTCGGTGTTCCGGCCGATCGCCCCGAGGTCGGCCAGCACGTCGATCAGCACATCGATCTCTTTCTTGACGATGGCGATGATGCTGATGACCAGTCGGCCGACGAGTTCGTCGTCGATGCGGCCGATCATGCCGAAGTCGAACAGGACGACTCCTGCGGGCGGGCGGATGAGCATGTTTCCGGGATGCGGGTCTGCGTGAAAGAAGCCCAATTCAAAGAACTGTTTCAGGAAGCACTCGCTGAGGTTGTGGGCCAACTGCCTACGATCGATGGCGGTAACGGGCGAGCCATTGTCCTTTTCGGCGGCATCCAGGGCATCGCGCAGGTGCATGCCGTCCATGTATTCGAGCGTGAGGCTGGCCGTGCCGGTGAGTTCCCAATGCACCTTGGGGGTCTTGATATTCGGGTCGCCGCTGAAGGCCTCGTAGAAGCGGCTGGTGGCGGACGCCTCATTGACGAAGTCGAGCTCGCGGCGAATCGTCTGGGCGAATTCATCGACGATCAACTTCGGGTGAAAAGGCCGCAATTCCGGGAAGAGGGCCTCGGCGCGCTCGGCCATCCATTCGAGCACGTACATATCGAGCTGAATGATGTCGTCGATCTCGGGCCGTTTGATTTTCACCACGACCTGCTCGCCGTCATGCGTCTCGGCCCGATGGACCTGCGCGATCGAGCCGCTGGCGAAGGGCGTGTCCACGAACGACTTGAAGGCCTTGTCGATCTCGACCCCGGTGTCTTCCCGGAAGATGCGGCGCGCCTGCGCGGTGGGAAACGGCTTGACGTCGTCCTGAAGCTTCTCAAGGGCAGTGAGAATCTGCGGCGGGAAGATGTCAGGCCGGGTGCTGGCGATCTGTCCGAGCTTGATGAAGGTCGGTCCCAGTTCTTCGCACACCTTGACGATGCGTTCGCCGATGGAGACGAGGGGATCAACCGTGGGTTCCTCGACAGGCTTGCCCCTTCGAAGCCAGTCGATCGATGGGACGTATCTGCCGAGTTGCAGGCGATCGACGAAGTGGCCGAAGCCATGCCGAGAGAAAACCTGGGCGATCACGCGGAGGCGTGCGAATGTCCGGACGGTTCTGGGCAGCGTGGCGATTGACATCGCGGATACAGCAAGGCTCCCGAGGAAGTGTTAGCGGACGCCGGGGGGATATTCCCGTCTGAGCCGATTATCGTCAAATCACGCCGCGAGGATGCGATCCAGGGTCGCGCGAGCTTGACCTTTTGGCGGGGCTTCGTGAGACTCGGCCCCCCTTTATGAAGCAGCATGGCAGGCATATCGTCGGGTGGCTGAGCGACTGGCGAAGATTCAGTTTTCTCCTCGCCCTTTTGTTCGCTGTCCGGGGGATGCTGGTCATCTGCATACTCCCTCCCTTCGAGGGCTGGGACGAATATCAGCATCTGGCCTACATCGTTCATCTCATCGAAGAGGAATCGCCGCCCGATCTGGCGGCCGGGTCGGTGGTGCCGCGCTCGATGTATCCGTGGCTGGCGCGGTATCCGCATTGCCGATTCGGGACGGACCAACTTCGCCCCTTGGGTGCGCAAAGCTACGACGAGTTCTGGAGTATCCCGCCGACGGAAACAGCGATCGCGGACAGCGGACAATTTGACGCCGCACCCGACGTCCCGATTTATCAGGCTCAGCATCCGTCACTTTACTATCGCATGGTGGTTCCCGTGGTGCGACGGTTTCTGCCGGATGGAGACCCGTTGAAACTGGTCGGTCTCCTTCGGCTGATCAATATCGGGTTCGGATCGCTCTCTGTTTATCTGGCGGCGCGGTTGCTCGGCAGGCTTATCAAGCCGTCGGCGATGCGTTGTCTTCTCGGTTTGTTGATTGCACTTCAGCCGCTGTATCTGTTGAACTGTGCGCGAGTGGCGAGCGATGCGCTGGCAGTGCTTCTGGGTACCGCGGCGATCGGGTTGATTCTGTTGCCGATATCGCGTCATCGGGCGGCGTGCGGAGCTGCTGCCGGCGCGGCGACAGGCCTGGCGATTTTGACAAAGACGGTGAATCTGGCGCTGGCGCCATTCGGCATCGTGGCGGGATTATTGTTCGCATGGCGTGATCGTGTAAGGCGTGGGACGCTCATTGCAGCGCCTGCGGCATTTCTGGTCGGGTTGCTTGCGATCTGCGGCTGGTATTTTTATGGCAACCTCAAAACGTTCGGGCTGCTCACGCCGATGCAGGAGGCGGTTCAGAATAGGGCGGCGGGCAGGGGCCTGTCCGACATGGCGCAGTGCGTAATAGAGATGGACCTGGTCGATGAGCTTGGGCGGAGGTTTTATCGTCGCAGTTTGTGGACGGGCGGGTGGAGCTATCTTCCGCCGCCGATTGCCGCGACACGGGTTCAGGAATACTCGTACTATTTCGCCTCGCTCGGTTTCCTGTTCGCGCTTGCGCCGAGGGTTCGCCGATCGCGCTCCATATCCGCTCTTGCGTGGTTGATGCCGACGGTCGCGCTCCTTTGTGCGCTCAGCGCGGCGGGGCTTAGTTATCACATGGTTCATACGAAGATGCTGCTGGGATCGGTGGCAACGAACATCTGGTACGCGGCTGTCATCTTTCCTTGGTTACTGGTTCTGTATGCGCAAGGGTTGGCCTATTGGCCGGTCAAATGGGTGGGTATGGCATCGGGGCTGGCGCTCGCCGTTACGTTCCTGGGCGCGGAACTCTACGGCACGCTGGTGACAATGGTCTCGACGTACTCCGGCGGCGCGACGGGCATCGAGGCGTGGAGGCGGATTGGCGAGCTTCATCCCGGATGGCTGAGTCCGTACGTCGCCGGTGCGGCACTAGCCTGTCTTGCCGTGCTTGTATTGACGGCGGTGGGCATCATCGCAAGCGAGCACTTCAAATCGCGACCTGTTGAAGGCACCCTCACGTCTTGACGTTGTCCATGAACAGGACGGCGATGGGACCGAAGATCAGGACGGGCAGCCATGCCGGCAAGGCGGGGTTGATTCCCATTCCGCCGAGGTCGAGGCTCTGCGAGATAAACGTCAGCACATAACACATGCTGCAAACCAGCAGGCACTGGCCGCCGATCACGATAACCGATGGGCGCTCGCGATTCAGGAAGTAGGGCATCCCCAGGCACAAGAGGATCATATTGATGAGAATGACGGTCAGGCGGCGATGTTTGAGCCGGATGAATTCAGAGGTGCCGGTGGCCGCGAAGCGCTCCTGAAGCCGCTCGATGTCCGGCAGACTCAGGAAATGGGTCCAGAGGGTTGCCTGTTGCAGGGCCAGTTCCTTCGGGACCAGGTCGGAGACGTACTCCGTCACCGGCACGCCGCCGAGTTCTTCTCCGGAGATGGCCGGTCGGTCGATCGCACCGGGGGCCGTCTCATTTTCAAATCGAATGACGTAGCCGCGATCGAGGTGCCAGACGCCACGCTCGTCGTCCCAGGGGGCGCGCTCTGCGCGGATCACTTCGGTCATTCGTTGCTTGTCGTCCCGCTTGATGATGAGGACGCCGCGCATCTCCTTCGCACGGGGATGAAACTGGGCGGCGGAGACGAGGGCGTTGTCGCGATCGGCCTGGAACCAGACGGCGAAGGAAAGGCGTCCCTCGATATCGCCGTGCTTGCGCGAGAGCTTGTCGGCGAAGTGAGGAATGATGAATTCCTGATCGACGAACCAAAGGCCGTTCATGGCCAGCGAGGCGAGCAGGACGGGCGCGGCGACACGATGCAGCGAGGTGCCCGATGCGAGAATCGCGGTCAATTCGTTATTTCGATGGAGCCGGGCCAGGGTGCAGCACGCGGCGACGAGGAGGATGACACCCGCGAGCTGGGCGAAGTATAGAAAGAGGTTGTAGCCGTAGTAGTCGATGATCTTGACGACGGTCTCGGCCTTCGAGTCGGACTGAACATTGGTGAACTCGTCAAGGTTCACGAACAGGTCGAGGAGGATGTAGAGGCCGATCATCACGGAGAGCGCGATGAGGTAGTTCGTGAAGAAGGCACGCAGGATGTAGCGGTCGAGAATCTTCATCTAGCCTATCTCTTCAGGAACTTCATGGCGATGAGGCCGGTCGCCATGTAGATGACGGCCGCGCCGCCCCACATGACGCAGAGGCTCGCGACGGACATGCCCGGTCGATCGGAGAGATTGCGTCCGACGATACTCGTCAGGACGACAATCAGGGATGGGATGCAACTGATCCCGAAAGCCGTGAGGACCTGTCCGCCGCGGACGATGATGCCCAGGATGGCGCCCATGAGAACGACGGCCATGCTGGTGATGGAGTACGAGGCGCGAAAGTGGATTTCTCCCTGGACCTCGGCCTTGAACTTGCGGAGAAACTCCAGGAACTTCTCGCACTGCTTGGTCTGTCGCTTCGGCAGGCCGTGCGGAATCTCGCCGTTGGTGAGGGAGGTGGTATCAAAGGCCATCGCCTGGTGGCGCAAGCCTTCCTGATCCATGAACGGCACGAGCTTGAGCGGCTCCTTAGGCTTATGGACCGCGCGGTCCGCTGCCGACTCAGCCGCATTACGAATCTCGGCGTTGCCGATGAGCTCGACCTGAATGTTCGGATGCATCCGATCGAGTGAGCTGCGTAGCTCGATGGTTGCTGATTCCGAGGTGTAGATGAGTTTTCCGGCCGGGCCGGTCTCTTCGACTCTTACCACGCGCATCAGCGGACGTCCGTCGTCCGGATCCTGCGAGCCTTCCTTGGAATAGATGTCGTACTGCACCGTCGGGCCGACCAGCCGAAACGATCCGTGCTCGCGCAATTGGTCGACGACGTACTGATACATGTAGTAGGTCATCATCTCCCGCGTGAGACCGTAGAGCCGGTCCTCGACTTCCGGGCTGAGCTGCGGCTTGGTCTGGTATTCGAGGAGGTTGCCGAGGGTCTCGAATTTCGTCTTCCTGCGCATGGACAGCGGGATGTCGAAGGGGGGCAGCGACTGGCTGGCGAGGTCGTAGTATTGACGTCGGCCGGCATCAAAGAGTCGGACGCCCTCAAGGTTGACCGAGATGCGCGGCGAATTGTTCGACGTGTCGAATTCGATCACCGTTTCCTCGGCGGTGCCGAACCGCATGATCTCCTCATCCTCCATCTCCACGAAACTGACGCCGGTCAGCCAGAGATAGGTGTGATAAGGGTCGGTCGTCGCGGAATCCGCCGGCTTGGCGATCTCGCAGTGGGTGGCCATGATCCGGTGGCGGCCGAAGATGAGCGGTTTCGCCTTCTGGAACTGCTGGACCACGATGGACGGCAGATCGCGCTTGGTGAGTTCTTCGATCTGCCGCGACAGATTCGGGATCATGTAGTTCCAGGCCCAGTAGGTGATCAGGGTGACCAGCAGGCCCAGAAGCCCGGCCGACAGCAGCAGCCGGTGAATGTTGATGCCGGCAGCCCGACAGGCTGTGATTTCATTATCGGAAGCGGCCCTCCCGTAGGTGATCGTCGCGGCGAAGAGCGCGGCGACCGGCAGGATGAGGGTGATCGCGACGGGCGTCAGAAAGAGGAAGACCTTGGCCATGTCGTCGGCGGCAAGGCCCTCGCCTTTGAAGATGTTGGCCACACCGCCGCCCATGACGAGCAGCAGCGTCAGCGCGACGGCCGTCAGGGCAAACGTCTTGAGCAGTTCTCGTGCAAGGTAAAGGTGTAGGGTGATCATCATTCAGAATTGCGGCAGTCGACCGAATCGGTCCGGCCGCTGACGGTCAGCCGCGCGGCTCCGGAGAGTCTAGGGGCGACCGGCCGCACGTCAAGCTCGCCGTCTCCGCACGTCACAAAACATTCGGCGGGCGCTTGACTTAGGTCGGCGATACTGCTCTGATTGTATAACGCATTTGGACCAGTCGCAGGGCCGTGCGGCTTTCTTGTTTACACTGAGGAGCGGACCCGAGGGTTTGGTGAAGATGGCAAACATGACGAAGAGCGGTTCTGCGCGCTCGGACCTGCTGCATCGTTGGAGCGTTCAGGATTCGCTGGACCTTTACAACGTGCGACAGTGGGGGGCGGGCTTTTTCGGCGTCAACGAGCGCGGCAACGTCGTTGTCTCGTCGCGCGGCGCGGATGGCCCCGCGATCGACATGAAGGAACTCGTCGATGAGCTGCTACAGCGCGGCATCGACATGCCGATCCTGCTTCGCTTCTCCGACATTCTCCGGGCCAGAATCGAACAGCTTTGCGAGGCATTCAAGAAATCGTTCGAGGAGAATAACTACACCGGCCAATACATGGGCGTCTATCCCATCAAGGTCAATCAGCAGCGGCACATCGTTGAGGAAATCGTTCAGTACGGCTCGCCCTACAACTACGGCCTCGAAGCCGGCTCAAAGCCGGAACTGCTCGCTGTGCTGGCGATGCTGGAGTCGGCCAATCCGCTGGTCATCTGTAACGGCTACAAGGATTTTGAATACATCGACATGGCTCTTTGGGCGACGAAGCTCGGCCGCACGGTCATTCTCGTTGTCGAAGAGTTCGGCGAGCTCGAGCGCATTATCGACCGCGCTTCCATCATGAAAGTGAAGCCGAACATCGGCTTCCGCATGAAGCTGGCGGCCCGCGGCTCCGGCCGTTGGCAGGAGTCGGGAGGGTCGCGCTCCAAATTCGGCCTGACCGTCACGGAAATGCTCAAGGGCGTCGAGCTGCTTCGCAGCGAGAACATGCTCGACAGCCTGGTACTGACCCACTTCCACATCGGAAGCCAGATCACCAATATCCGCTCGATCAAGGAGGCGCTGGCTGAAGGCTGCCGCATCTATCAGGAGCTGACCAAGCTCGGAGCGCAGCTCAAATACTTCGATGTCGGCGGCGGCATGGCCGTCGATTACGACGGAAGCTCCAGCAATTTCGCTTCCAGCGCCAATTACACGATGCAGGAGTACGTCTCCGACGTCGTTTCGGCCCTGTCCGAGGCCTGCAATGCCATGGAACTGCCGCACCCCACGATCGTGACCGAGTGCGGTCGGGCGATCACGGCGCACCATTCCGTGCTGATCTTCAACGTGCTCGGCGTCACCGAAATGCCAGACTACGCCGTGCCGCAGTCGCTTCCCGAAGAAGCGCCGCAGGTTCTCCATAATCTACTGGACGCCTACAACTCCACGACGGCGAAGAATTTCCAGGAGGCGTACCACGATGTGCTCCACCTGCGGGACGAGGCGTTGTCCCTCTTCAAGCTCGGCTACCTGACGCTGGCCGACTGCGCCACCATGGAGGGTCTCTTCTGGACGACCTGCAAGAGGATCGTCCGAATCATGGATGAAAAGGAGTACGTCCCCGACGAGCTTCAGGGCCTCAAGGCTCAGCTCGCGGATACATACGTCTGCAACTTCTCGGCGTTTCAGTCGGTGCCGGATTGCTGGGCGGTGGGTCAGCTTTTCCCGGTGATGCCGATTCATCGGCTTCATGAGGAGCCGACGCGTCGCGGCATCCTCGCCGACATCACCTGTGACAGCGACGGCAAAATCGACAAGTTCATCGACCTGCGCGACATCAAGAGCGTGCTGGAGCTTCACTCCTTCACCGGCGAGAGCTATTACGTCGGCATCTTTATGACCGGGGCCTATCAGGAAATCCTCGGCGACATGCACAATCTCTTCGGCGATACCAACGCCGTTCACGTCACTATCGGCGAGGACGGCCAGTACTTCATCGAGCACGTGGTCGACGGCGATACCGTTTCCGAAGTGCTGTCCTATGTGCAGTATTCGTCGGAGGCCCTCGTTGCCCGGTTGCGAAGGACCGTTGAGGACGCGGTCCGTAGTAAGGTCATCACCTTCCACGAGTCGGCCGAGTTTCTGCGCCGCTACGAGGCGGGGCTCAAGGGCTATACCTACCTCGGCGGGTGAACCACAAAAGGCATGTACAGCGCTCCACGAAGCCCACCCACGGCCGTGGGTGGGCTTCAGTTTGCGTGTCGAATTTCGCGCGCCAACGCTACACTGCCCTCGCGATGATTCCGTCGGCGAACAACGACAAGTCTCCGCTTAAATGGTTCCACGTCACCTTCAGTACATACGGTTCCTGGCTTCCCGGAGACCCTCGAGGTTTTCGTACACGCGATCATCGCGAACATGTCGAAGGTGACTACAAGAATCCACCGCCGGCCGGGCAGTTTGAAGGCCTATGGCAGCGTAGTCATGCGCGACTTAAGCGACCAATGGTACGCCTTACTCCGCAGCAGCGGGCCTGCGCCGGACGGGCAATGGTTGAGATGCTACGGCGTTTGGAAATGACTGTTGTCGCGATTGCCGTCGGCGCGCAGCATGTTCACATTGTGGTGCAATTGCCGGACGACGATGCCAAGTTAGTCGTCGGTCGAGCCAAGAAGCACGCAGCGCACGTATTGATTGAGGATGGGTTTCGCGGTGGGCCGTGGGCCAAAGGCTGTCGGACCCAGCCCATCGTCGATCAGGCTCACCAGCACAGTGCTATCAGCTATGTTGCCAGGCATAAGGATCAAGGTGCCTGGGCTTGGAGGTGGGGTGATCCCGATCCACTATAGCCCCCATTCTGGAGCATCCAAACGCATTAGGCCGCCGAAGCCCACCCACGGCCGTGGGTGGGCTTCTCGGGGACTTCTCCAGCCTAGGTTTCCAATTCCGTGAGCAACTTCGAGCGTGGAGGTCCGTTGCGGCCGATATTATCCCTAGGCTGCCGCTGCAGGTACGGGTGCAATTCCCGCCGACAATCATGGGTATACGCTGCGGCAGAGGTGCGCCGGGTCCGATCGTGGACTGATCGGTATAATCCGCCCTGGGTACTAGAGTGATACAAAGAATCTCGGCGTGCAGGCTCGAGTCTTAACGACAAATGGCGACCTTTACCTATACCGCTCGTAACGTGGACGGTAAGACCGTCACCGGCGTCCTGACGGCGGACAGCCAGCAGCACGTGCTGCGCACCTTGGATGAGCAGTCGCTCTTTCCTGTAGATGTGCACGAAGGCGGCAAGGCCCAAAGTTCGGCCGGCGGCAGGAAGCGTTCGGTCAAGCCGGCCAAGGTCGCGGTGATCTATTCGCAGTTCGCCGACCTTCTTCGCGCCGGCGTCCCGGCGCTGCGGTCGCTCGACGTGCTGCACAAGCAGACATCGAACCCGGTGTTGAAAGAGGTCTTGTCGGAAGTTCGCGAGGATTTGTCCAGCGGCGACACCCTTGCCGACGCGATGGAGAAGCATCCCAACGCGTTCAACCCGTTGCACGTTTCGATGATTCGTGCCGGTGAGAAGGGTGGCTTCCTTGAGGAGGTGCTCAGCCGCATCGCCATCTTCACCGAGCGGCAGAACGAGCTTCGCAACAAGCTGATCGGATCGATGTTGTATCCGGCCATTCTGATGACGGTCGGAGGCGGTATCGTGATCTTCCTGCTGGTGGTGGTCGTGCCGAAGGTGCGATCGTTCCTGCGGGGTGACTTGCCGGTCATGACGCAGATCGTTTTCGCGGCCTGCGATTTTCTGCAATTGCATGGGCTGGCCGTTGCCGGCGCGGCGGTGGTCTTCATCATGATGGCGATCGCGATCCTGCGAAGTCAGGCCGGCCGACAGGCGTTGGACAGGTTTCAATTGAAGGCCCCGATGATGGGGAAAATCGTTACATTGGTGGCGATCTGCCGATTTTGCCGCATTCTGGGAACCCTGCTGCACAATGGCGTGCCGATCCTGCAATCCTTGAAAATATCGCGGGATTCCGCTGGAAATCGTATCTTGATGCAGGTGATCGAGGATGCGACGGAGAGCGTGCGAAAGGGGGCCTCGCTGGCCGCCCCGCTGGGAAAGAGCAACCTTTTCCCGCTCGACATTGTAGACATGATTGCCGTCGGTGAGGAAAGCAACAATCTCGAACACGTGCTGGTCACCATCGCGGACTCCTATGAGGCGAGGACGGCCCGGCAGATTGACCTGATGGTGCGGATGCTGGAGCCCCTCCTGCTGGTCGGCATGGCCGGAGTGGTGGCGGTCATCGCCATCGCGTTGCTCCTGCCGATCCTGTCGATGAGCACCGGCGCTGCTTAAGGCATTTATGGCGGCGGCCGTGATGCCCAATTGGGAACGCGGCATGAATTTGAGCTAGAATTGCGGCGCTGACGCCCAAGCGACGGGCTTTGACCCGGCGAGGTGGCGTGAGGCTGAAAAAAGATTAGTTTATTGTCCGCTCAGGCAAGGAGATCAGTCATGTACGGTAAGAAGAAGAATCAGCGGCGCGTGCGGCGACAGGGCTTCACGCTACTTGAAATCCTCCTCGTAGTCGGCTTGCTCGCCCTCCTGGCGGCATTCGCGATTCCTAACTTCGTCGGTGCCGGCGAGACCGCGAAGCAGAAGATGGTCAAGGGAGCGATCGGCCCCAACGGCACGATCATGCAGGCCATCGACATGTACAAATTCAACACCGGCGTTTATCCCGAAGAGCTCAAGCACCTCGTCGAGAAGCCCAACGACGATGACATCGCCAAGAAGTGGACGGGGCCCTACCTCAAGGACATCGCCGGTCTCAAGGATCCCTGGGATCACGACTTCATGTACCAGTCGCCCGGTCAGCACAATGAGAATGGCGTTGATCTCTGGAGCGTCGGCGCTGACGGCCGCGACGGGACTGACGACGACATCAAGAACTGGGGCGACGACAGGTAAGGCACTGTCGTCCGCATTTTCTCCGGACATTCGATCATGGGTTTCCGACTGCATTCAATGCAAACGCCGCGCCGCGCCGCTGCGCGGGCGGCTTTCACGCTGCTGGAACTCCTGATCGTCCTCAGCCTGCTGGTCGTGCTCTCCTTCTTTGCCTGGCCGATGATGGAGAGTCAGATTACCGCGGCCAAGCTGCCCGAAAGCGCTGCGAGGATTCGCGAGACACTTTACATGACCCGCTCCGCCGCGATGCTGGAGCACCGCCGGCATCGCGTGCGATTCGCTCCTAACGAGCAGCAGCCAACCGTCGAAATCGAGATTGATCCGCTCTATCAGCCGGGCGTCTGGACGCTGGTCACCTATCCCTGGACGAAGGAGCCCATGCTGCTGGACGACGCCGAAGTGCATGAGATTCAGCCCGGCCGGCCAGTCTATCTCAAGCCGGTTTCCGAGACCGAGGACGCCGACAGCAAGGCCGCGAAGGAAGAGACTCAGCGCGATGCATCGCTTGAATTTCAGGTGACGCAAGGTGAGCAGATCGGCTCCGTCAGCATCGCGTCGGGCAATGATGAAGCTGAACTCGACGAGAAGCGACCGCCGATCGTTTTTGAGACCGACGGCTCCTCGGACTGGGCCACGATCATCATTTCAGAGGTCAGGCCCGATGAAGCATTGGAAGAGGAAACGCCGCAACTGTGGGTGGTGCTTGACGGCCGAACGGGCTTGGCAAACGTCCGCGAGCAAGTGACGCAGGAGCAGTTGGCCGACCCCGAGTTTTACATTCAGAAGGAAAAGCTGGAGCTTCCAGAGACCACGTCGCCGGATGACCTCTCTCTGACCATTTCGACTGACGAACAGGGCCAACTCATAGACCCCGCCGCGGCGGCCGGACTCATCGGCGATCAACAGGGACTTGGCGGACAAAGCTTGCCCGGGCCGGGCCAGCCCGGTTTTGTCGATCCCAATGCGATGCCGCAGGACCAGTTGGCCGGGCAATTGCCCCCCGAGGGAGATTCGGCCCTGCCGGCTGAGCAACCCAGCGAACAGCAGCTCTTGGACGACCTGGAAAAGGAACTGGCTGAATCCGACCTCTCCGAGGAGGAAAAAGAAGAAATTCGAAAGAATTTCCAGAGTAATTCCCCTGCAAAATAGCCCGTTTTCTCAACCCTCCGTCACTGCCAAACAGCCTTTGCCGGGCATCCGCATCCAACCCCAGTCACGCCGCGGATCGCCCGAATCTCGCAACCTGATATAACTTTCTATATTACAAGATGTTGTGGTATGATTTCGCCCTCGAAGGCGGCATCGCCCGGAACCACCTCTTTCGTCGATCTTACTGCGACGATTTGCCGCCGTTTGCATAGAAAAGCGGGGCCGGCAAGCCCTGATCCATGCCGGTCCGCGCTTTCTGGCGAAGTCGGGCTCGTTTGTGAAATCTGCCCCCCGAGGTGGCAAGGAGATGTCTTGGGTCGATCACAGGCATTTGATCGTTCGTCTTCAGGACGAGGTTGCGCCAGGGATCGTCGCACAGTGCGGCGAAGCCTGGGCGTCGGGGTCGCACTGCTTGAAGTAGTCGTGGCGCTTTCGATTCTCCTCGTGGCGATGGCCGTTGTCGGCGTAACGTTTCGGAACGGCGCTCAGAACGTGATGCTCGCCGAGCGCATGAACCAGGCGCAGCTTCTGACCAACCGCCTACTTACGGAGCTCGATGTCGGTCTGATTCCGTTGAGCGTTCCCGAGCAGGGCATGCCCAATGAAGACCTCAGCGGTTATTTCGGAGACGACGCGCCACCGGGCATGTCGTGGAAGCTCGAAGTCACGTCAGACGACAACCTGCCCGACATGCTGAAGGTCGGCGTCAGTATTTTTCTGGGTGACCCGGAGGCCGCGGATGATCAGCATCAGCGACTCCTGACGACTCACGTTGTCCGTGTTGTTCCGCGAGCGATCAACCTGGAGACGGACTTCGGGTTTTCTCAGGAACAACTGGATCAGTTGACCGAGGCGATTCCCGGCGGGGCGGCGATTTTCGATCCGACCGCATTTGACCCACGGGCCATTGCTTCATTGGACATTGAGACGCTGCGGGAGCTCTTGCCGGCGCTGATTCAGGCACTGGGCGGCGGAATGCTCGGTGGTCAGCTTGATTCGATCCTTCAGGCGGCGCAGCGCGGCGACTTGTCCGGTCTACAGGACCTCGGCAAGCAGCTCGGCGGTTTGCAGCAGCAAGGCGGCGGTTCGCCCTTTGCACCCGGCGGGATTCCCGGCGCACAAGGCGCGCCCCCGGGAGGACGCGATGGTCAGCGGCCCGGCGGACAAGGTTCGAATCGTCGGGCAGGGGGTTCGAAGTGAAGCGATTGCATCACAAGCGCTGTCGCGGCTTGACGCTTCTTGAAGTGTTGCTTGCCCTCGGACTGGTGACGCTGCTTTCGGCGACGATGTTCCTGTTTTACGACGTCACCCTTCGCTCTCGCGATTTTGGAACGCGGCGCATCAATGAGGGCAATCTCGCCCGCGTCGTTGCGCAGAAGATTGCCGGAGAGATTCGCTCGGCCAACGGATTCCTGCAGGGCGCCGGGCCGGGAATCGCCGGGAAAGAGCACCAGATCACCATCCAGACCGTCGTTTTGCCCGACAAGGAGCTTTTTGTCCGGCGCCAAATTCAGGACGAGCCGCTTCCCGCGCAAAGCGATATGCGACAGGTGCAGTATTACATCGCCTATGACGAGGACCTGTCCTTCGACTACCCCGATGGGACGACCGGCCCTGCGCCAATGGGCCTGGTTCGGCGGGAGATTCAAACGCTTAATCAGGTGACGGTGCGCGAGGATCAGACCCAGTCGGTGGAACTTGATCTGTATGCGCCGGAGATGAAGTACCTTCGGTTTCGATACTTCGACGGCGTTGAATGGCTGGATCGTTGGGACATCGGCAAAGGCGGTGAGGCCGGGCTGGGAAATTCGCTGCCTCAGGCCGTCGAAGTCACCGTGGGGTACACGGCGATTGAGCCGCCGGAGGATGAGGACGAACTGGACCTGGAGAATACCGATTTGCTGCCCGCCCCACCTGAGCCATACAGCGAAGACAAGTGCTCGATCGTGGTTCGATTGCAGCAGGCGGACACTTTTTTCGGTTCTCGAATCCTGCGCGCGCAGCGCCCGCCCAGCGAAGAGGGAGGGGCCACCACGCCATGACGATGACGCGGAATAACCATGTTTCCAAGCCCCGTCGCGTCGTGGCTTCGCGCTCGGGGCTCGTCCTCGTGGTCGTATTGGTGATGGTGACGTTGTTGGCGCTGCTCGCCGCGAGCTATTCGTTCATGGTTCAGTCCAACACGCGGGCCGCCATCTCGAATCATTACCGATTCCAGGCCCACATGGCGGCGGAAAGCGGCTATCAGCGAGCCGTCGCCGTATTACGTGCCGCACGCAACGATCCGGGCATCTGGTACAGCAATCCTGACCTGTTCAAGGGTGTACTCATTGAAGGAACAGAGTCCGACCTTTCCGAGGCGGAGGCGAATCTCAAGCAGCGAAATGAGACCGGTTGGTACGATCCGGCCGCCAAGCCGGCATGGCGATTCAATCTCGTCGCACGGAATCACGAAGACCCCACGACGGTCCGCTACGGGATCACCGACGAATGTTCCAAACTGGACCTCAACGGTGCCACCGAGGCCCAGCTTCGCCGCCTCTTCGAGGTGGTCATTCCACAGGACACAACCAACGCCGTGGACATCAACGTACTGGTGGATTCGTTGCTGGATTGGCGCGAGCCGGCCGCGGCGCCGAGAGCGAACGGCGCGAAGGACGAATACTACGGTCAGCTTGAGCCGCCCTATCGTTGCAAGTCCGCGCCGTTCTCCACGGTTGAGGAACTCCTGCTCGTCAAGGGCTTCACCGCCTGGGTCGTGTTCGGAGAGGACTACAACCGCAACGGTCTGCTTGATCCGAACGAGAACGACAACGACTCCTCGTTTCCGCCGGACAACGGTGATGGCGCACTCTTTGCCGGAGTCGCGTCCTACTTCACGCTCTGGTCGCGCGAGCTGAATGTGTCCAACGATCAGCGTCCGCGCATCAATCTGAACATGGAGGATACGCAGAAACTGCAGGAGTTGTTGGAAGAGCAATTCAGCCCCGCGATTGTCAGCTATGTTATGGAGGTGCGCGGCGGCGGCGCGCCGTTTAACAGTATTATGAACTTGATTCCCGCGCCTCCAACGCCTGAATTGGAGGAAGACCCGCAGGATTTGCAGCCAACGACACAGCCGGACCCGGTCGCGCAAGACCCAGCCACGTCGCAACCTACGACGAATCCGGCCGTCGGAATCGACACCGGTTTGGAGCAGCCTCCGACCGATCTAAGTCAGTCCGGTGAAGCGTCCGAGAACAGTCAAATCTCGAAGCCGCCGGAGTTCAAGGACCTGACGGCCATGCCGCCGCCGGGAACCTATGAGGATTTGCCGTTGATCCTGGATCGTCTCACGACAGACCCCGTGCCCATGTTCTCCGGTCGTATCAACGTGAATACCGCTCCGCGCGAGGTGCTGGCGACGATTCCAGAGCTGACGGCCGGAGAGGTAGAGGCGATCGTGGCGGCCCGCGGCGGTCTGGCGCCAGAGGAAAGATCGAATTCGGCGTGGCTGGTACGCAATGACGTTCTGGATTTGCACAAGTACCGCTGGATTCTGCCCAAGCTGGCGACGAAGTCGTCAGTCTTTCAAGTGGAGTCGGTGGGCTATGCGGACCACGCCGGCGTCATGGATCGGATCAACGTGATTTTTGAGATGCGCGGCCCCATCGCCCAGGTGATCTACACGCGAAACCTGGATGAGCTGGGTACGGCCTATACGCCGCACGGTGAGGACATCCGCGCCGCGCAGGAAAACACGAATCAAGGGAACTGATGGCCATAGGTGGAAAGCAACTCCTGGCGCTCGACTGGAACCGCAAAGACCTGCGGATGGTCGTCGTGCGCCCGAAGGCAGAAGGCGTTGACCTGATCAAGGCAGCATCAGTTCCGATTCCCGCGGACATCCGAATTGAGGATCCCGAAGCCTTCGGCGCGTTTGTGCGGGAGGCGATGAAGCAATCCAGGGTCGGCGTGAAGAAGGCCCTGCTGAGCATTCCGCGCGACCAGGTGGTCCTGAACACGTTGAATCTTCCGCCGACACCGGCCGAAGAAATGCCGGCGATCGTGCAGTTTCAGATCGTTAAGGAGCTGCCGTTTCCTGCGGAACAGGCGGCGCTGGATTTTGCGGTTTGCGGAGAATTCGATCCGAAGGGGCCCAGCAGCGCCCTGGTGGCGGCGGTGCGCAGGGACGACCTCGACTATTACACAAAGGTCGCATCGCAGGCCGGGCTGACCGTATTGCAGGTCGGACTTCGACCGTTTTCGAACCTGATCGCCGTGATGACGAATGCCCCCGACCTCGCCTCGAAGAACCTGCTCGTCGTCGAGGTGGGTCCGCAACTGACCGAAATCGACATCCTCAAACGCGGTGTCCTTGCGTTTTCGAGATCGGCATCGGCCACGGTCGCCGCGTTCGGCGCCGGCTCCACGGAAATGATCACGGACAGCCGCATCGCGGGGCCCAATGTTCCGGATCACGAACCGGATGAGGCTTCCACGCAGAGCATCTCAGCCCTGATGGTGGAGATCGTTCGTTCGTACGAGGCCTATCGCGCGACCGATCCCTCGATGAGTCTCGACCACATCATCGTGTGCGGGTCATCCGGCATCGAGCCGCAGCTTGCCCACGCCCTGGCATCGCGTTTCGCCACACGGGCCGAGTTGTACTCGCCGGAGAAGGCGCTGGGGCTTCCCGCCCAAAGGGCGCGCGAACTTCGCGGGTTTTCCGCGGCCCTCGGACTGGCCATCGGACACGGCCTGACCGGCCTGGAACAGTTCGACTTCCTGCATCCTAAGAAGCCGGTGACCAAGCGACAGCTTCGCATGAAGAAGCTGCCGGTGGCGATCGGCACGGCAGCGCTCTTCGTTGGATCGGCCGTGATGTACCACATGAAGTTCATTGCGCCGAAGCAGCAGGCCGCCGAGGAGCTGCGCGACGAAGTGGCCACCAAGAAGCTGCAGGAGCGCCAGATTCTCGAATTCAAAAAGAAGGTCGACGCGTTGGAAGACTGGCTCGACGCTGAACAATACTGGCCGGATGTGTTGGTCGCCTTGACCGAGAACTTCCCTGACCACAAAGAGGCCTACGCCACAAGAATCGATTTCGAAACGAGGTCGGGCGGCCGATCAAAGAAACGCGAGAGCATTGCCCGTCTGAAATTCCGAACTGTCTCGCTGGGCAAAGTGAATGAAGTCGCGGAAAAACTCGGCGGCTCGGGCTTTCTCAGTGTCGTGCCGGGACGCGAGACCACCGCCGGCACGCAGGACGTCTATTCGAAAGACACAGGCATCGAGATGGTTCTGCCGGAGCGGCAGGCCTTCCTCGCCCTTCGCGAATCGGTGTTGGACGAGGTGGCGCCGCCTATCGATGTAGCCCCGGCGACCGTCAATCCCGCCGCTGAAGAACCGAAGCCTGCTGCGACCATTCCCGCACCCGCGGCGACGAGCAAGCCGAAGCCGAACGGGAATCCCGTTAAGCCTCCGGTCCCCCCGGTCAGTGAGGGCCCCGCCGAAGCGAAAACGAATAAGCCCGCCGCTGGAAACGGCAAGGCGCCGACCACGCCGCGAACTCGCCAGCCGAGAAATCCGCGACCAGCCGGCGTCGGAACCGGCAAGGGGGGGAAGCCATGACCCCACGCGAGAAATTTCTGGCGATTCTCATCGGCGGCTCGATCAGTCTGGCCATGCTCTATCAGGTGGTCAACTTCGTGTTCATCAGCCCGCTGACGAAGGCGGAAGCGGACATTGAGAACTTGACGCGAGAAAGCGATCGCCTCGACGGCATCATTCGCTCCCGACGCAGCCTTGCCGAGCGATGGCTGGCTTATGCAAGCAGGACGATTTCGTTCGATCGTCCCGAAGCGAGCAATCGGTTCGCGCAGGAGTTGAAGGAACTTGCCGGTCGGCATCAGTTCACGAATCCGATCTTCTCGCCTGTTTCCGGTTCGAAGCTCGGCGACAAGACCGATGTCTCGACGATTGGCTACCGCTTCGCCGCGACCGGGGCCTATTGCAATGCCGTCGCGTTCGTGAGGGACCTGTATCGGTCACCGTACTACAGCGCTATCACCAAGATGAGCGTCGCGCCGCTGCTGCAACGCAACCTGCCCATGGATACGGTCAAGCTCGAGTTCACCATCGAGACGCCGGTCCTGCCGGTCATTGATAAGAAGACGTTTCAGGAAGTCGCCACCGCTTCGACCCTCTCCCAGGCCGAGGAACCGAAGACCGATCCGGCACGAGAGTTCATCCGATCGGACGAGTCATTCGCGCTGCTTGATCGGCGCAATATTTTCAAGCCATACATAGCCCCGCCGCAAAACGTGGTCATGCTCGATAATCAGGATTGGAAGACCGTCGCCGCAAAGGTTCGCTTCTATTGGGATGGTGAGGTCTTCGAGCAGAAGGTGGAAACCGTCTCGAGCAAGGCTCAGCAGGCCGTCAAAGGCATGGGCGACATTGTGGAAATCGAGGGCTCCTACGCCGACGGCAAGACGTTCGGCCCGCAGCGGCTGGATTTCAATACGAGGCAGGACTGGACCTACGCGATTCCCGTCCACAGTCCGGCGCCCCCGCCGACAGTCGTGGTCCTCGCCGTCGACAACAAGGACAAGAACATCGTCGACTTCGATGTCACGGTGGTGAAGCCCGACGGGTCCTCACAGACCTTCCCGACCATGCGTGCCAAGCCTGGCAGCGTGATTGACGTGGGCCAGTTCGAGGCGAAGCACGTCACGGTCACGGCGACTTATGGTTCCGGGAAAAAGCACCCTCCGGCGAACTTCACGCCGCGGCCGGATAAGCAGATTTACATGATTCCCGTCGAGCCGGCGGAACAAATCGCGGTTGTATCGCAACCTGTCAGCGACCCGCCGGCTGATCCGCAGTATACCGTTTCAGGGCTGGTCACCTATCGAGGTCAGCAGGAGATGATCGTGACCGGCAACGCCAATGCCCGAGCGGTGATTCCTGTGGGCGAGAAGGCGGCCGTCGATGGCGGTGACCTGTTGGGCGTTCATCCCCTTGGGGGAGTCGTGAAAATGCCCAGCGGAAACTTTTATCTTTACCCGCTCGGTCGGAAATACACCGACCGCGTCAAGCTCGAAGCTGCCAGACCGGAAGACCTGCCCAGGGCGATTGACTCCTGGGCGATGGCTCAATAGCCCGGCGCAGCGACAGACCGCGGCGGAAGAGTCGCCGTGGATATGCAAGGTCGATCTTCGGTGCGCGATAAAGGCTCGCCCGGATCGGACCGTGCGGAGGCACGATGATGATGAGAACAGCTCGCTATCTCAATTCCCTTTTTCGTTTCGCCCCAATCGCACTTGTCGTCTGCTTCGGCCTCTCTGAGCTCGCGCCGGTGCTGCGCGCACAGAATACGGCCACTTCGCAGCCGGCGACGACCCAGCCCGACGACAAGGCAAATGAGCAGGAAAACGCGCTGGCCCGCGCTCGGCGCGAGGCGCTCAAATCGCTTGGTAAGCAGCAAGCGGCGCCCAACACGGCGAAGCCCGCCGCGCAGCCGGTGAAGCCCGCGCCGCCGGTCGAGAAGCCGCCGGTGGTGCCGGTCGCCGAGCTCAAGGCGCCTCCGGCCCAGCCTCCCGAGGCGGCTGCACCGCCGACGACACAGCCCGCCGCCGAGACGAACGAAGAATTGAAGACGCCCGGCGAACCGGTCAAAGCCGAATTGACCACGCTGACCTTTACCATGCTTTCGCCGGATCCCACAGCGCGCTCCTATCGCTTCGACTACGACAAGACGCCGTGGGCCGACGTGCTGACGGACTTTGCCCGAATGAGCGGCCTGCCGTTTATCAGCGAACCGGACCCGCCGATCAGCGAGTCGCTCACCTTCCGCAGCAAGGGCGAAATGACCTATGCCGAGGCGCTTCAGCAGCTCAACGAGCTGCTCGTCGGGCGGCCGCTCAACAAGTATCTCATCAAGCGACAGGAGAACTTCCTCGTCATCAAGCGCCTTCCCGATTGGATGCGGGAGATTCCGCCCGGCCTGATGTTCAATTCCTTCGAAGAGATGGAGGCGACGAATCCCGATCCGTACGACATCGTCCTGGTGAATCTGGAATGTCCCAAAGGCTGGTCACCTTACGAAATCATCGAGACATTCCGCCCGATGTTCAGCGATACCTACGGCACGCAGGTCAACGGCGAACGCCTTGAGTTGACCGGCATGGTCTGGGAGCATCGCCGATTTCGTGATGTCGTCTTCAAACTCTCCGGTATGAAGCCCGGTCCTCCCGAGGGCGACCCACGGCCGACACTGACCATCGAGCTGAAGAACGCCCGATGCGCCGACGTGCAGACGATGCTCCGACAGCTCTATCCGATCGCCGCCCCGACCGCGCCACAGCGGGGACCGGGCCTCGATCCCACCGCCGAGACGGCCAAGAAGGTGGACATCATCGCCGACGTGAAGAACAACCGGCTCTTCGTGAAGGCCCCGGCGAGGCTGCTTTCGGAGATCGAGCAAATGTCAGCACGGCTCGACATCGGCAGCGGCCCGATGCTTCCGGTGATGAAGGTTGTCGCCCTTGAATACGCCGATGCCAACTCGCTGACCGGAATGCTCAAGCCCATCTTCATGAAGGAGCAGCAGGCATTGCTGAAGCCGGACGGCTCGTTCGTTTCTTCGGACCAGCGCTCGGCCCTGGAGCGCGACATCTTCCCGGATGCGACCAGCAACTCCGTCGTCCTCATCGGCGGAGCGGACGGCGTCGCCGCCGCGGAGAAGCTCGTCAAAGAATGGGACAAGCCCGGCGAGAATTCCCTCGACGAGATCGTCAAGCTCAAGCACACTGATGCGAACGAGATCGCCGGTATCCTCTCGCAGGTATTCCCGCCCCAGGCCAAGCCCGGCAAGATGCCCGACCGGATTACCGTCCGCTCCGCGGATTCGTTGCTCCTGTCCGTTTCCAAACAGACCTTTGATAAGGCGATGGCACTGATCGAGAAGCTCGACGTTCCGTCAGGCGATGAAGAAAAGGAACATCTTGTCCAGCCGAAGGCCGCGGCGCCCAGCGCTCTGGCAGCCATCCTTCAGCAGGCGATCACCGGCGCCGCTGGTCCGCGCTCGATGCCGCAGCAGCCCGGCGGCAAGCGGCCCGGTCAACCGATGCAGGTCACTTCGCTGGCCGGCGGCGGGTCGGGCCCGCGATTCATTCCCGATGACAGCACCGGTTATCTGATTATTTACAGCACCGACGCCGACTGGGAGCGCATCGAGCCGCTGCTCAATACGCTCGACGGCAAGGCCGCGTCGAAAGAGCCGCGCTTCGAGACGTTCATTCTGGAGAAGGCACGCGCTCAAGACGTGGTAAATCTGCTTCAGCAGATGTTCCCGCCCGAGCCGGTCGTCGCGGGCCAGCCCGTCGCCCAGGTCCAGCAGAGTTTCTTTACCGACCTGTACAACAACGGCGTGCAGGTCTTCGCCCCCGACGAGTTCATTCAGCGCATCACGCCGTTCATCAAACGGCTGGATATCGAGACCACCGGCCCGCTGACGATCATCAAGCTGGAATACTCCGATGCCGAGACCATTGCACCAATCCTCGCGGAAAGCGTCGGAGGCACGTCCGTCTCCACGGGAGCCCCGTCGCGCCCGGCGCAGATTCGCCGCGGCCGCCCTCAGCCGGGCCAGCCGGTTGTCGCCCAGCAGGCGCAGGCGATTGACCCGACCGGCGGCTCGATCCGCATTGTCCCAGAACCGATCACCAACACGCTTTTGGTGACCGCGCCGGACAAGGAACTCGTCCAGATTCGCGACCTCGTCAAGCAGATCGAGGAAGAGGCCCGCGCGCAGAAGGACAAGGTTGAGCCGACGCGCGTGCTGCTCACGGCGCAGTCGCGCCCGGCGGAGGAGATCGTTGAGACGCTGCGCTACCTGGCCGAGTCGCCGCAGCAGCTTCCCGGCGGCCCGCGCGCCGCGAGCAAGGAAGTCGAGGCCGCCCAGTCAGAAGGGCTGAAGATCGTCTCCAGCGGTCAGCAGGTCATCATCGACGGTCCGCGCGACCAGGTCGCCAAGGCGGTGCAGCTCTTTCAGGAGATCGACGCGCCGCACGAGCCGATGATCTTCCGCAAGTACGCGGTCGTGGACGCCGAGAGCGATGAAAAAAAGCTACGGACTCTGCTCTCGCAAAGCGCTGAGTCAACCATTAAGGCAGAGACGACGCCTGGCGACCGTCCGCAGCGTATGAATCGTCAGCCCACCCCTGCCGCCAAAATCTCTTCGCCGGAATCCATCCTCATTTATTCAGACATTGATGAGAACACGCTGCTGGTCGGTGCGAGACTTGAGTCCGATCTCAAGGAGGTCGAGCGCATTCTTGAGATCATTTTCGCCGACGCCAGCGAAGTGAAGGGCGGGCGCGAGGTGAATTCACTCGAACTCGGCTTCATGCTGGTAAAGCTGGAGAACACCAAGGCCTTCGACATCGCCTTCGACCTCGAAGACATTCTGAACCCCGACAACAAGTCCGGCGGACTTAAGTTCGACGAGGGCCCGACGGAAAAAACCCTGCTCATCCGCAACTGCAAGTCGACGCAGGAGGCGCGCGTCCGCGAGGTCATCAAGATTTTCGACGTGCCGGAGAAGCCCGGTTTTGACATGAAGAACGTCAAATTCTACACGGCTGAAAAGATGCCCGCCGAACTACTCGTGGGCTATCTGAAGGACCAGTATCCGCTACCAATTGATGTCGTTTCCGTCAGCGATAGCGGCGGTCGCGTCAAAGTGATTGACATTCATGAGGGCGAAGACAACGGAGTGAGTCCGTGCGTGCTTCCCGCGAGCATGATTTCCGGGGTGAGCGCCCTTTCCCTGGGTCAGGGCGAAACGCAGCCTGCACAGGAGCACACACTCGATCCAGCCGTATGTCCGATTTGTCACCAGAGTCCGTGCACGCTTCCGGCACAGCTGCTGCGATCTCTGGATGCCGTCACGATGGCCGGGCTCGATCCCGAACCGGAGAGCGACAGCAAGACGGCGACTCTTGAGTTCTCCGACAAGCAGGCAGAGCACAATCATCCCACTGAACCGGCCAAGCTCGCGCAAAGCGCGCCAACGGATCGAGTACAGATCATCTATAACTCGGAGACCGGCAAGATCATTCTCAAGGGTCCGGAGGAGGAGATCGAAAGGGTCAAGACAATCCTTGAGGACTTGGAAGACGAAGACCAGCCCACGGTCTTTCGCGTCTTCCCGCTGAAGTACGCTGATGTCACCACGGCGGCACAGCTTCTCGAGCAGGTCTTCAACCAGGGTCAGGCCGTCGCCGCCGGCGGTCGCAGGGGTCGCGGCGCGCCGCAGCAGGCGCCGATGCCGGTCCCACAGCCTCCGCAGCAGCCCGGCCAGGGCGGCAAGGGCGGTCAGCCCAATCCGCAGCAACAGCTTCAACAGTTAATGGCCCAACAGCAGGCCGCCCAGCAGCAGGGCCCGTCGCGCGTCAAGGTGGTCGCCGACCCGCGCACCAAGAGTCTGTTCGTCGCGGCACTGCTCTCTGATGTGCCGCTTATCGTCGACGTGCTCCGCAAGATCGATGCCCCGACGGATGTGCTTGATAAAACGATCAAGATCTTCCGGTTGGAGAATCTCGACGCCACGCAAGTGGTCGAGAGCCTTAAGGAAGTGCTTGGCGTTCAGTCGGCTGCCGGCGCGCGCGGCGCTCAGCAGCGCGGCGGTCGGCCCGGTCAGCCGCAGCCAGGTCAGGACCAGCAGCAGATGCTTCAGCTTCAAAACGCGCAGGGCCAGTCGGTCGCCGTCTCGGCCGACGCCATTGAGCTGTCCGCGGAGGCCCAGACCAACAGCATCATCGCCAAGGCTCCGCCGGATACGCTCTCGCTGATCGGCGACCTCATCAAGGACCTCGAATCGCAGGACAACACAACTGAGACCGAGATGCGCCGAGTGCCGCTCAAGTTTGCCCGGGCCACCGATGTGGCCACGATCGTGAAGGAAGTCGCCACTCAGGTGACCCCACGGCGCGGCGGTGGCCGATTTGGCGGTCGCGGCGGCGGTGGCGGCGGCTCGACTTCCGGCAATGTCTCCGTCAATGCCGATGCCCGGACGAACAGCGTGATCATCGCGGGTCAGTCAAAGGACGTGAACCGCGCCGCGGAGATCGTCAAGGACATGGATGTTCCCGCTGACGGCAGTCCGGTCCAGCAGTTCGCCGTCAAGGGCAGTCCCAGCCAGATGGCCAATACGCTCAAGTCGCTCTTTGCATCCGGAAGCCAGAATGACATTGTCATCACCGGCGACGACTCCACCGGCACGCTCCTGGTGAAAGCCCCGCCGGCGCAGATGCAGGAGATCGCCGACCAGATCGCCAAGATGGACGAGAAGGTCGCCGACACCAAGGACATCAAGACCATCAAGCTGCTCGTCGCCGATGCCGACCAGGTCGCCCCAAAGCTCCAGGAAATCTTCCAGGCTCCGCGCACCGGCGGCGCTAAGCAGACGGTGAGCATCAAGGGCAACAAGAACAACAGCATGCTCTACGTCACCGGCGCAGACGAAGAGACGATGAAGCAGATTAAGGAAGTCGCCACGGGAATGGACCTTGCCCCCAGCGGCATCCAGGTGCGCCGTTTCCCGATGCAAAATGCATCCGCCGTCGAGATGAACACCCAGCTGACCGACATGCTTGCCAAGGCGAAGATGTCCGGCGGGCTCGAAGGCGTCAAACTCGACTTCGTCGGCGCCGTGCCCGACCCGCGAACGAATTCGCTGATCGTCACCGGCGGGCCGATCACGTTTCTGCTGATTGGCGACATTCTCAAGGAAGTGGACGTGGCTTCGCCGCCGGACATCGCCCGCGACACGCGAACCTACAAACTGCCGATTTCCGTGGACGTCAATCAGGTCGTGCAGAATATACAGTCGCTGTTCGCCTCGGCCGCGTCGCAGAAGTCCGGCCTGGAGCCGCCGACCGTCGCTGCCAACGTCGCCGGCAATCTGGTGATCGTCACGGCGAATGGCAAACAGCACGAACAGATTAAGACTTCGGTGATCGACCCGATCATCACCGCCGTCGGTTCGTCGTTCGAGGACTATCGCATCAACCTTAAGTTCATCCGTGCCGAGGATGCCGAGGCGACCCTGAAGAAGTTCATGGACCAGTGGTGGCAGTCTCGCGGCGGCAAGCTGCAGGATCGCTTCGCCATCACCGCCGATCCCGGCAGTAACATCCTGCTCATCAACTGCACCCCGGCCACGAAGAAGATCATCGACAATCAGCTTGTCGAAATGGACATCGCCGGCGGCATTCCGGAGACGCGCACGATTCAGCTTCAGTTCGCCCGGGCGGATCAGGTCGCGCCGGCCATGATGCAGACGTTTCAGAGCAAGACGACCGCCAACACCAAGGGTCAGTGGCCGGTCACCGTCGTTGCCGAGGTCAACTCCAATTCGCTGGTCATTACCGCGAAGACCGACCTGTGGCCGGAAGTGGAGTTGCTGGTCAAGTCGCTCGACGTCCGCGACACCGCAGGCGAGCGCGAGCGCCGGCTCTTCAAACTGACCTACGCCGATCCCGGTTCGGTCTCGAACGCGATTCGCCAGGCCTTCCAGCCGGTGGGCCGCACGCCGAGCCCGAGAGACATGGTTGCCACCGCGGACGACTGGACCACGAACAGCGTGGTCGTGACGGCGGCGAAGGATCTTATGCCGGAGATCGAATCACTCGTCCTGAAGATGGACCAGCCCGGCGACGCCCTGCGCACCGAGCACGTCATTGAACTGACAAACACCAACCCGCAGGACGTGGCCACGTCGCTCCAGCAGATTCTCGACGCGTCAAAGATGGGTCAGCGGCAGAAGCCCCCGGCACAGATTCGGGCGATCCCCGGAACGACGAAGATCGTCGCCTACGCGAATGAGGAGGAGTTCAAGCAGATCACCTCGCTGGTGGAGAAGATCGACCGAGCCGAGGGCGGACGCGAAGTGCATACCGTGGTCATGCCCGAACTCGTACCCGCCAAGGGCGTCGCCGAGACGATCAAGCAGATCTTCGGCGGCGGTGAGGGCGGAACCGGCTCCAAAGACATCAAGGCCGAATACCACGAGCCGACCAACACGGTCATGGTCTACGCCACGCAGGCGGAGTTCGACAAGATCAAGGCCCAGGTGATCGACAAGATCGCCACCGAGCCGACCATCGGGGCGATGAAGATTTATCAGATTGCGCTTCACTACGCCGTCGCCGACGAACTGGCCAAGACCCTGCAGACCTTCTTCGACAAGAAGGCCGGCCTCAAGACCGGCGGACAGAGCAATCTGCCGCCGTGGATGCGCGGCAATGAGCCGCCGTCGAAGGCCGCGGACAATCAGGTCTCGATCATCGCCGAGCCGACGAGCAATACCCTGCTCGTCTATTGCACGGACGCAACCAAGGCCCTGATCGACGACATCATCAAGGAAATCGATGTCGACCCGTCCACCGGCAGCATTATGGAGATGGTCCCGCTCAAGTTCGTCGACGCGACGGAGATGCTGGACATCCTCACGGAGTACCTCAAGGTCGCCCAGCGCTCGCCGGACAGCGAGAACAAGCAATTCGTTCCCTGGTGGGCCGATCGCGAAGAGAAGACCGAGGAGAAGACCGTCCTCGCGGGCGGCATGCGCCTCAAGGCGATCGACTCGATGAATGCGATCATCGTCGTCGGCAAGACCGACAGCGTCCGCGACGCTGTGGCGAAGATCAAGGAACTTGACGTCGATCGGCCGGAGAGCGGCGACGCACCGCAGCGCATTCAGCTTGCCTCCGCGAACGCCACCGAGCTGGCCGACACGCTGAACAAGGTCTTTAACGATCCCAACCTCGCGAAGTCGAAAGGCAAGAACTACGTCCCGCCGATCATCGTCGCCGAAGAGGCCACCAAGAGCCTGATCGTGCGCGCCAAGGTCAACGACTTCAATCTCATCAAGAAGATGGCCGAGGGGCTGGACAAGGAGATGGAAGGCGACACCGGCGCCGGCGTTCGCGTCCTTTCCGTTCCCACGGGCCGAGACCTGGAAGAGCTTGCCCGCAACATTGAGAAGCGCATCAACGACGCCGAGAACAATCGCCGCCAGACTCAGAAGGATTACAAGCCGAGTCTGGTCAGCATCGGAGCCGACCTGCGCTCCAGCGCGCTCGTCGTCGCCGGATCGAAGGGCAAGTACGAAGAAGTCAAGCAACTCGTGATTGACCTCGTGAGCATGTCCCCGGCCGGCAATACCCAGCGCCGTGTCATCCCGCTGAAATCACTCAGCCCCCAGGAGGCGAAGCAATTGATCGAGCAGTTCCAGCAGAGCGGCAAGGGTAAGTCATCCGGCCCGCGCTCGGATGCGACGTGGACGAAGAACCGTCGCTATGAAGCACCGCTGCGAGACAAGTCGCCGCGCCGCGTAAGGGTCGCGGGTTCCATCCCTGTCTTCATGATGCACGTCGCGCTCGGTAGCGCGATGGCGCAGGCTGACACGCGCGAGCCGACAACCAAGCCGACCGGCCCGGTGATCAGCACGATTCGGCCGCGCGCCGCGACGACGCAGCCTGCACTGGAGCCGCAAGCCACCGCCACGAGCCAACCGCGCGGAGCGACACCCGCGAATCAGATCGATCCCAAACAGGTACTGGAAAAGCGCATAGCCGAGCAGGGCAAGCTTGACCTGTCGAGAATGTCTGATGACGCCAAGGCGGCCCTGGGCCGAAAGCTCTCCGGCGCGCCCATCTCCGTCGCCGAGGCCGGTTCCGAGACGATCGTCGTCGAGGCCTCCGAAGAAGACATGGAAGTCCTCATTTCCATCCTCGAGATGCTCGACACCGCGATCCCCGATAAGCGCATCGAATACGTCGCGCTTCAAAAAGCCAGCGCCCAAGACATCGCTAAGACCCTCACCGATGTGTTCAGCAAGGTCGAGCAAAAAGGCGAACGCAAGGTCAAGCCCGAGGACAAGGTCGACATCATCGCCGACCCGCGCACTAACGGTCTCTACATCGCCGCGACTGAGTCGAAGATGCAAAAGGTGATGGACCTGATCGAACAAAATGAGCGTGCCGCAGGCGCGATGCTCAAGCAGGTCAAGACTTTCGCCCTGAAGAATCGCCGCGTTTCCGAAGTCGGTGAAGTCCTCAAGAAGATGGTCTCGACCTATCTCTCGCAAAAGGGGCTCGACCCGAAGCTGATCGGTGTGGAGATCGACCCGCAGACCAACAGCGTCTTCGTCACCGCGAACGAAACGGACCTGTCCTTCGTTACCCAGATCGTCGAAGGCCTCGACGCACCGCTCCCGCCCGCCGAAGAAGGCAAGGAGCAGCCCATCGGCGAAGCCGACGTGATGATCATCCCCCTGCGCATCGCTCAGGCGGACACGCTCGGCACGCTTCTCAACGAACTCCTCAAGAAGGCCGGCACCGGCGACACGCCGATGAAGGACTTCATCCGCCGCTTCCGCCTGCTTGATGAGGCGGGCAATCCGCTCGCCACCGTCAATCTCGATCGCCCCATCGTCGTCTTCGGCGACAAAGACTCAAATTCGCTCATGATCGCCAGCACCCGGCAGAATTGCCTCATCATGAAGCAGGTCGTCGCCGCCTTCGACAAGGAGCCTGCCCGCGCCGAGGTTGTCTATAAGGTCTTCTCCCTCGCCAATGCCGACGCAACCGAAGTCGCCGAGCAGATCAACAAGCTCCTGACCGACGGCGAGAAGCTCACCGCCCGACCGGGCAAGAGCGAAGCCTCCGGCGTGCCTGACGGTGAAGCCGGCTCGCTCGTCTATCGGGCAGTCATCTCCGCAGATCCGCGGACGAACCAAGTCATGCTCGTCGGTCGCCCCGAGTCGCTTGCGATCCTGTCCGACCTGGTGACGCGGCTGGACCAGAAGGGACTCGACGTGATGCCCTTCGAGCTGGTCCGGTTGGAATATGCCAGCGTCTCGGCACTGGAGAAGGCCCTATCGGAGATGATGAAGGAGCGCGCCGAGGCCCTGCCCAAGGGCACCGGGGCCAACGCCGGCAAGAGCGAAACGGTCATCATCAAAGGCCACCCGCAGTCCAAGTCGCTCATCATTGCCGCCAAGGCCAACCGCCTCGAAGAGCTCAAAGCCCTCGTCAAGAAGCTCGACATCCCCTCCACGCTCCTGATGGAGGACATCCGCACCATCACCGTCAAGAACACCAACGCGACCGAGCTGGCCGACAAGCTCAAGGACCTCTGGGATCAGCGGGCCAAGCAGCAGGATGAGGGCGACGGCTTCAAGCTGGAAACGCCCGCCATCGTCGCAGACGAGCGCAGCAACTCCCTGATCGTCGCCGCGGCCAAAGCCGACTTCGACGCCATCAAGAATGTGGTCGACAAGATCGAGGCGCTGGAACTGAACCCGATGGCAAATATCTACGTCATCCGGCTGAAGTTCAATTCCGCCAAGCAGCTTCAATCCGCCTTTCAGGCCCTCTTCGACAAGCGCGCCGAGATGCGCACGGTCGAGGGTAAAAGCCGCCCTGAGGACAAGGTGGCCATCGAGATTGATGAGACGACCAACGCCCTGCTCTTCGCCGGTTCGCGAGAAAACTACGACGTCCTAATGCAGAAGGTGACGGAGCTGGATCAGGAATTGGGCGTCCCCGGCGTGGTCGAGTTCTTCGTCTGCGACAACGTCGGCGCTCACCGCGTCAAGGACACCATCGACGAGTTGTTCAAGGACAACGGCATCTACAAGCCGGGAGCAAGCAGCGACAGCGAAGCCGCCAAGAAGCGCGACAAGGTGACGGTCAGCATCGACGACCGCTCGAACATGCTCCTCGTCTCCGCCTCTCCGGAGAATATGAATCTCATTCGCGAAGTCTATAAGCGGATGAACAGCGTCACGACGCCGTGGGACGTGGCCATCACCAAGATGGTCATCGTCGAGCATGGCGACTCGGTAAAGATCGCCGCGCAGGTCGCGGACTACTTCAAGAAGCTCGACGAAATCCGCGACACCGGGGGCAGCGAAGGCGGCAGCGGCAAGTCCGGTTTCGGCATCACCGTCTTCGCCGATGAACGAAGCAATCGAATCATCGTCGGCGGTACCAAGGACGGCATCGACGGCGCGGTCGAACTCATCAAGCGCCTCGACGTCCCCCCCGGCACGCCTGGTCAGCTTATGGAGGTCTATACCCTTCAGGAGGCCCCAGCCGCCAAGATCGGCGAGATGATCAAGAAGGTCTTCGAGGAGCGCAACAAGCCGCGCGAAGGCGGCGGCGACACCGGCGTCCAGGTGCCGAACGTCACCGTCACCGTCGAGCCGGACAACGGCCGCAACGCCCTGCTGATCAACGCTTCGCGCGAGGATCACTTGCTCATCAGAGATCTCGTGACCCGTCTCGATCGACCGTCAACCATCCTTCAAATGGCCCGCGTGATCGCCCTTGAGAAGGCGCCGGCCGAGCGCGTGAAGGAAATTCTCGAGGAGCTGTACAAGTCCGGTGAATCCGGCGGCGAGGGTGGTTCATCCGCCAAGACCATCGGCGTTGTGGAGGACAAGCGGACCAATTCCGTCGTCGTCACCGCCGCGCCGGGCGAATTGGAGAACATCGTCTCCCTCGTCAAACGACTCGATCAGACCGAAGTAAAGGGTCAGGTCGAAATCGGCATTTATCTCTGCGAAAACGAAGACGCCGAGAAGATGGCCGACGTCCTCAATCAGATCATGACCGGCGCGGCCGGCGAAGGCGGCAGCGGCGGGTCGTCGGCGTCCGGCGATGAGGCGTCGCGAACGCTCTCGTCGATCCTCGTCTCCTATGCCGACAAGGATCCGCAGGGTCGCGAGATTTTCCTCCGCACCATCCGCGAAAACGTGCAGATCACCTTTAACGTTCGTACGAACGCCATCGTCGCCGTCGCACCGCCGCCTGCCTTGCGACTCATAGAGCAACTGGTCAACAAGCTCGACCAGATTCAAAAGCGCTCGGTGCTCGTCAAGGTGTTCATGCTGCGAAACGCCGACGCGACGAAGATGGTCGAACTGCTCACTGACATGTTCGCCCAGGACGAAGGCGCCGAGGACCAGGCCGAGTTTCAGCGCGATCGTTCCGTCGAAGTCGAGGGCGGCAGCACCTCCACCGGCGGCGCGCCCACCGCCGCCTCACAGGAGGGCTCGTCGCGCAAGGGCACCTTCGGTCGGCCCAAGACCACCTTCGTGCCGGACGAGCGCACGAACTCGCTCATCGTCGCCGGCTGGCCCGAGGATATCGACGTCGTCGCCGACGTGATCGACCAACTCGACTCGCGGCCGATCCAGGACCGCGACAATTTCGTCTACACCCTTGTTAACCAGACCTCCGACGAGATGCAGGGCGCGCTCCAGGAATACTTCGACGCCGAGGTCCAGCGGCTCGAAAGCCTCGGCGAGACTGTTTCGCCGCAGCGACTGATGGAGCAGGAAGTCTCGGTCATCTCCCATCCTGAGTCGAACCAACTCGTCGTCTCGGCGAGCCCGCGCTACAAGCAGCAGGTCATCTCGCTCATCGAGCAACTCGACATGGCCCCGCCGCAGGTGATGATCCAGGTGATGATCGCCGAAGTCTCGCTCGACGATCGCTTCGAGATGGGGCTGGAGTTCGCCCTGCAGGAGCTTCGCTTCAGCGAAACCGCCGTCGCCGGGCCCAATGGCATTCTCCAGAGCAGCCACTTTGACGTTGTCGGCGGAACCGATCTCGGCGCCTCCGGCAGCGGCCTCGGCGGCTTCTCATTCACCATCACCGGCGAGGATTTCAACTTCCTCGTCCGCGCCCTTCAGGCCGACAGCCGTCTGGAAGTCATCCAGCGACCGATGATCATGTGCCAGGACAATCAGCAGGCCACGATCCAGATCGGGCAAAGCGTGCCCACGCCCAGCGGCGCCCAGACCTTCGGCGGGCAGACTTCCACGCAGGTGCAATACCAGGAGGTCGGCGTCATCCTTAATGTCGAGCCGCACATCAACCCGGATGGCTTCGTGTACATGCTCGTGGAACCGGAAGTGTCTTCCATCACCGACTCCACCATTCAGATCGCCCCCGGCGCCTTCGCCCCGATCTTTAACCGCCGCACCGCTTCAACGAACGTCGCGGTCAAGGATGGCGAGACGGTGGTCATCGGCGGTCTCATCACGACGACCGAGAACGAGGCCGAGAGCAAGGTGCCTCTGCTCGGTGACATCCCCGGCCTCGGCATCCTCTTCCGCACCACTACGCGAACGAAGAACCGCACCGAGCTGCTGATCGCCATGACACCGACCGTCGTCCGCACGGTGGAGGATGCTCGACGCATCTCCATCGAGAAGCGCGACGAGTCCGGCATCATCACCGACGAAATGAAGCAGAGCGTCCTGATGGGTAAGTTGCAGGTCAAGGCCGAGTCGGCCGACGAGATCGACTCGCTCGAAGCCCCGCCGGAGCTGAGCCCCGACGCCCCGCTGCCGGAAGGCGCCTACATGGAGGAAAGCGAAGTTCTCCCCGCCGAGCCGGTTAAGACGAAGGACCAGCCCGATAGCGACAAGCCCAAGTACGGCCCCCAGCCGCTTAAGTATGGTCCGATGGCGCCCTCCGGCGAGGACATGGTCGCGCGGCGCACGACGAAAGAGATGGAGGTCGCCAGATGATCAGACGACTCAGGCACACACCGCAGATCGCCGCACTTTGCGCGGCGGGCCTACTTGTTCTCGCACCGACGACCGGTTGCACCGAACAGGAAATCGCCAAGTGGGAGGCGGCGAATCGTCCGCTTCTCGCCCGCGACTCGGCCCCCGTCGAGTCCAATATCGTTCGCGTCAACAAGTTCTTCAGCCAGACGCCGTGGCTCTCCTTCAAGAATGACGGCAGCAAAAAGGTCGACGGCGTCAGCTTCAGCCTCTATCTCGAAGGCCCGTCAGCCCCCAAGGGCGTCTTCGGCACCGGCACCATCGCAGTCGCCATGTACCGCCTCGATACCGATCCGCTGGGCAAGGAAGTGGCCACCCAGGTCAAGGAATGGGTCATGACCGCCGACGAGGCTTACGCCTGGCGATCAAAGAAACAGACCGCCCTCGGCTGGGGATACGGCATCCGGCTCAACTGGGGTAATGAAGTCGACGTGGCCGGAAAGCAGATCGCCATCGTCGCCAAGTACCTGCGCGAGGACGGCCGCGTGATCAGTTCCTCCCGCCAGGTTCTCAAAGTGCCCCCCGACGGCGCCAAGCCCTCGCTCGCCTCCCGGAATTGACCCGGGCAAATCATCAGCATCAGGTCGTATGGAGATCGCCGTGGATGCGGCGGTCTCTAGGCCCGTTTGCGACGATTTACTCCCCGATGATCTTCACCAGCACACGCTTGCGCCGCCGGCCGTCGAATTCGCCGTAGAAAATCTGTTCCCACGGGCCGAAGTCGAGCCGCCCCTCGGTGATGGCAACGACGACCTCGCGGCCCATGATGGTCCGCTTCAGGTGGGCGTCGGCGTTGTCCTCGCCGGTGTCGTTGTGGCGGTACTGGTTGACCGGCTCGTGCGGGGCCAGCCCCTCCAGCCAGCGCTCGAAGTCGGCGTGCAGCCCGCGCTCGTCATCATTGATAAAGACGCTGGCCGAGATGTGCATCGCGTTGACCAGGCAAAGCCCCTCGAGGATGCCGCTCTCCCCAATCGCCGCCTGCACCTGCGGGGTGATGTTCACGTACCCCCGGCGGGTCTGGAGCTCGAACCAGAGTTCTTTGCGGAAGGATTTCATGCTGACGTACTCGTCTCTTCGGCGGAGCATGGAAACAGGAGCGCGGGTAGTTGCGAAGCTATTTGTTGGCAATCCAAGAGAGAATTGCTGATATGGCCGCAATTGCGGCACAAATTACACTGATTCTTGTATTTCTTTGGTTCGCGGCATCATCCGTATCGATGCCTGCTGCGTAACAAATCTCATTCCAATAACTACGATTGTTTTCACGATGTCTAAGGAAATCATCTGTCATTTCCCTTCGCCAAGATGCTGAAGGCATCGACCTGCTTCCACCTCGCTCGTCAACTATGTAGACAAGGCCCTTTTTCTCCGGACTCTCTACCACTTGCTTGTCGAGCTTAATAAGAAACGACTGAAATTCTTCTTCTGTCAGTCCTTCAAGGTATTGTCTTACGCGCTGATAGTCATTCATGAGATTCAGAAGTGTAAAGGGCCCTGAAACTGTGCCCGGAGCCTCTTCAATATTGAATGCACACCCACTCTCGAAGCCAAATAATTCCAGACTCTATCTCAACGCATCCCATAGATACAAGCCTGTTCATTGCCACGTCGAATTCATGCCTTGTAAGCAGCGGAAACTTCGCACTTTCTCTGATCTTGTTGCATTTTTCAAATCCGGCATCCTCTGAGATTCGATTCTCATTGTTGCGATGCTTCCAGAGAGCAAAAATAACAGACGCCTCGTTCTCGGTCAGCGTTTCCGCAGAACCACACCACAACTTATTCCACACATAAAGCGCAATAAACGGAATCAGCCAGTAAGGTGAAGCGGTCGCCCCTGCGACGGCAATAGTCACGTCCGGAAAAACGTCAAACAACTTTTTCCAATGTAAGTAGATATTTCCGGGTTTTCTGGATTGGCCGCCACCTACTCCGGACGGTCGCATTGTCAGAAGATGTAATTGAATCTCGGGCTCGGTTGGAGGCGTAAGCTCGACAAAACTATTGAACACCTGAATCGCTGTCTCATCACTATGCGCCGCATTAGGCGGAATGCACCGTTGAATAAGACCCAAAATTCTGTTTCTCTGTTCTTCAAACCCCTTTCGGTCAAGTGTCATTTGAGCTTCCTTTTTGAGGTAGCCTGAAATCTTGTGGAAATTGAAAAGCGGGGCATCCTTCTGAAGTTGGACTGACCAAAGTCTTTTTTCAGGAGGAGCCCGATGGCTACTGCAACTCGAATTCGACGTGTCGTCAAGAAG